>VYLT01000038.1_pt1 | contig 29696 bp, 25 predicted proteins | sample 5114261 | NCBI WGS metagenome assembly VYLT01 (sample SAMN12291815, study PRJNA351875) | freshwater metagenome | isolation source: freshwater lake | place: USA: Michigan, Little Long Lake | collected 2011-07-12 | reverse complement strand
ATCTCGGTTCTGCGTTGACCAGCGACAAAGACCTCAAGTTCCGCAACCTCGGCGGGCGGGCGGTTCAATATCAGGAGGTGCGACCCGATGCCGGAACCCTTGTAACCCGCGTGCGAATGACAAAGGTTTCTTCGTCGGGTGGCATGATTATCCAAAACTACGATTTCGATCTCCGCCAGAACGGGCAACCGGTCTACGTTGGCGATACCTATTTCGGGTTCTTCTCAAAGGATGCCCTTGCCAATCAAGTTGGTTTACGTGAATTGAAATTACTTCCGGCCCCTTCCGGTGTCCACCATCCCAAACCGGTCGGCATAGAAGCTCCCCTTCCCGATGCCATGTTACGCATGGTCGATACGATCATGTGGGAAGCCCCAATCGCACCGTACATCGAAGTGGTCGGAGGGCGTGCCAAAGTGAATCGGGAAGCGTGGTTCTTCAAAGCACACTTCCACCAAGACCCTGTTTGGCCCGGCTCGCTCGGTCTGGAATCGATGTTGCAAATTCTGCGAATCAAAGCCCGTGACCGTTGGGGCGACCCGAAAAACGGTTGGCAAGCGTTGGGGTTAGAGAAAGCTCATAGTTGGACCTATCGGGGACAAATTCTGCCAACAGACGAAGAAGTGACTATCCAAGCGTATATTACGAAGTATGATGATACTACCCAAACGATCACCGCCGACGGTCTACTCAGCGTCGATGGACGTATTATTTACCAGATGAAAGACTTTTCGGTGACGAGTCGGGGATAAGCGAGCGGGGGGGCGTAAGCCCCCTGTGGAATGGCACAACGGTAATCTTTGGTAGAAACCAGTAAAGGCCACGAGCCGGGAACGTAAGTGATCGGAGTGAGAAATAGCGATTCGGGAAAACTTGGGCGAAGGTGAGTGCGCCCTTCTCCCTCTCCCAAGTTTGGGAGAGGGTCGGGGTGAGGGTTGTACCTCACGGACTTGCCAGAAAACTTACGCCACCCGAAGACCTAAAACAGAGATTTTCGGGTCGCGTAACATCGCTGGTAAACCCGATAGCGTTCAACCCTCACCCCAACCCTCTCCCATGCTTGGGAGAGGGAGAGGGACTTCTGGGAAAGAGTTTAGTTTTCTGGTTTTGTGAAGGTTTACACCGGTCACTTACGTTCCCGGCTCGCTTTGGTAAAACGGGTTAATCGAATTTGAATTGGAGCTTTACTTTACGATGCGATATTCTCGGGTTTATCTGGAAGCGATTGGCTACGAACTCGCGCCGGTGGTGGTCAGCACTGCCGAGCTTGAGGGTCATTTGCAGCCTCTTTACAGCACGTTGCGTATCCCTTCGGGTCAACTCGAAGCCCTGACGGGTATTTCGCAACGCCGTTGGTGGGAGCGAGATTTTCGCGTCGCCGATGGGGCGGTTGCTGCCGCCAAGAAAGCCCTTGAATCGACCCATATTCGAGCCGATGATGTCGATATGCTTGTCTATACGGGTGTTTGTCGCCAGCAACTCGAACCGGCGACCGCTTGCGAAGTCGCGTCCAAGTTAGGGGTCTCCCCCGATGCGACTGTCTATGATATTTCTAATGCCTGTTTGGGTGTGTTGAACGGGATTATCCAAGTTGCGAATGCGATTGAATTAGGTCAATGTAGGGCAGGGCTTGTCGTTTCGTGCGAGACCGCACGGGAAATTAACGAAGCCATGATCGACCAGATGATTCATACGCAATCGATGGAGTTGTTCAAACAGGGTATCGCAACGCTGACGGGTGGATCGGGTGCGGTGGCAGTGCTTGTGGTGGACGAAGAGCTTTCGTTCCAACAACGTCGCAGGCTTGTCGGTGGGGTTGCCCGCAATGCTCCGCAGCACCACAAACTTTGTCGTTGGGGCTGGGAGGCGATCTCGCCAACGATTGAGAAAATCACGACCTCGCAACCGGCTACATTCCTCAAAAATAAAATCAGTGGCGTAGCAGATCGGGCCAAGCATTTGATGGCACCCTTCATGGCAACCGATGCCGTCAACGTGTTGAAATACGGGGTCGAACTCGGACAGAAAACGTGGCAAAACTTCCTGAGCCGAGTCGGTTGGGCTAACGATCAACTCGATAAAGTGATCTGTCATCAAGTCGGCTCATCACACCGCGAAACGATTCTGAAAACGCTTGGTATCCCCATGTCGAAGGAGTATTCGACCTTTTCGACTTTGGGGAACATCGGCACGGTTTCACTTCCTCTCACGGCTGCCGTTGCCGAAGAGCAAGGCTTCTTGAAACAAGGGGATCGGGTCGGCTTTCTGGGTATTGGTTCGGGTCTGAACTGCATGATGTTGGGCGTGGAATGGTAGGCGTCGATTATCCTTTTGCATCCCGTTTTTACCTGACCGACGCAGGGCAGATGCACTACATCGACGAGGGGAAAGGTTCGCCCGTCGTTATGGTGCATGGTAACCCCACATGGAGTTACTACTACCGGAATCTCGTTCGCAATCTCTCGGCAACACATCGTTGCATTGTCCCCGACCACATTGGCTGTGGAGTTTCCGATAAACCGCAACCGCCCAAGTACGGCTATTCCCTTCAAGAACGTGTGACCGATTTCACTAACCTGATGAACTATCTCGGCGTGTGTGAGAAAATCACGTTGGTGGTTCACGATTGGGGTGGAATGATCGGTCTGGCATGGGCGAAGGATTTACCCATCGGAGCTATCGAACGCCTTGTGATTCTCAACACTGCCGGTTTCGGTTTACCGGAAGGGGCGCTATTACCTTTGCGTTTGAAGATTGGCCGAAAAACTCGCTTAGGATCGTGGTTGATACGTTCACGCAATGTCTTTTGCTTGCACGCCGCAAACATCGGCACAAAACGTAAAAAGTTAGACCCCGTCGTGCGAGAAAATCTTCTCAAACCCTATCAAACGTGGGAAGATCGCATTGCGGTATTGAAGTTCGTCCAGACAATTCCCCTCGGCCCTGAAGACGAAGGTTGGGACATCGTTCAAGGTGTCAAGGCATCGCTGACCCGTTACCAAAACACTCCCACGCGAATCTATTGGGGTATGAAAGACTTCGTCTTTACACCGGAGTTCCTGAAAGAATGGCGTCGCCAACTCCCTAATGCCGTTGTTACGGAATTTGCCGATTGTGGGCATTATATTTTGGAAGATGCCCCCGAAGAGATTATCCCTGACGTAATCGAGTTCCTGAAACCCGTTTAATAATGAGTTGATTTTTGGTACGGAAAAGTCCTTCGCGGGCGAGAAAACAAACGTCGGCCCTTCTTTTTTCACCAAATCTTCACTTAACCTTTATTTGAAAAGAGGTCGGTTGGGGCTTAGACCTTTTGTATGGCACCCCCTCAGCAACTGAGTAACCTCCGAGAGGCGATAGTCCGAAGCGGACTTCTTCCAGACGAGATGCTCGAACCTTATTTTCGGGAACCTTCGGATCAGGACGCAATCTTGACCAAGTTGTTGAATGATCGGTTGTTGACACGTCTGCAAGCAGGATACATTCGGGCGGGTAAGACTCGTGTTTTTTTTATCAACTCGAAGTATAAGTTGTTGGACCCACTTGGCGCCGGCGGAATGGGGCGTGTGTATCTGTGCGAACATCTCATCTTGCAAAAACTGGTTGCGGTCAAGATACTACAACAGGGGTTAAAAAAAGGGAATAGTGATGCCGAATCGACACTCGCTCGATTTTATCGAGAAGCGCGTGCGGTCGCCCTTTTGGATCATCCCAACATTGTCAAGATGTACGATGTGGATCGGATCGGCGATAACCCGTATATGGTCATCGAATACGTTGACGGGGTGAGCTTACATTCGTTGGTAACCAAAAACGGTCCACTTGGTTCGCAACAGGTTGCTAATTACCTTCGACAAGCAGCCGCTGGTCTACAACACGCCCACCAACGGGGGTTGATCCATCGGGATATTAAGCCGGGTAATATCTTGTTAAGCCGAGACGGGATCGTGAAACTGTTAGATTTAGGGTTAGCCCGTTTCTCACAAGATGAATCTCAAAATAACGGAATCACGGCTCAGTTTGACGCCAATAGCATCATCGGTACGATTGACTTCATGGCCCCTGAGCAAGCCGACACAACTCAGACAACCGACATTCGTGCCGATATTTATTCGCTTGGTTGCACCTGTTATTTCTTAGCAAGCGGAAGGCTTCCTTTTTCGGGAACAGTAACGCAAAAACTTTACGGTCACAAAATGTTGGCGCCCGAACCGTTGAGCGTTCGCATTCAACATTTACCCAGTACGCTTTTAGAAACCATCGAAAGGATGATGGAGAAATCTCCTGAAGATCGATTCCAAACGCCGCAAGAAATTATCGATTCCCTCGGCGATTACGGGAAACAGATTCCCCTTCCCGACAAACGCGATATGCCTCCCCTCTCTGCTAACGATTACCGATTGGGGCTTGCAAAGAATTCTGAGATGGGTAGCGTCTCGACACCGAAGCCGTCACTTCAGAGCGAAACAGTTGCCCTTCGGCCGAAAAAAGGCTCCTCAACCAAAACCCAAAAACCACTCGATAAACCGAATCGAAAATACCCACGCTGGTTACTCGCTATTCCGCTCGTTGGGATGATCGGTTTGATTATCGCGTTAGTGATGCTATTAAACCAACCCAAAACCCTCGAAGTCAAAAACGATTTCCCCACTCCAAATATCCCCATAGACCCCAAGCCGAAAGAAACCCCCAAGACCATACCTTCCACCGGAAAAATTGTTCGTGGGGGTGGCTCGACCTTTGTGAATACCCCGATGTCGCATTGGGCGAAACTCTACGAAAATAATCACGGGATTAAAATCGATTACACCGCCGTCGGTTCTGGAAAAGGGATTCAAGGCTTAAAGGACAATATCTTTGCCTTTGGTTGTAGCGATGTTTGTCTGACCGATACGCAAATCGACGAGATTCAAAAATCGGGTCAGGATGTGATTCACATTCCACTCGTTATGGGTGCTGTTGTGGTCACGCAGAACCTTCCCGATATTCAAGCACCTTTGAAATACACAGGGCCAGTTTTGGCCGATATTTATTCTGGGAAAATCACCCGTTGGAATGCCGAACCCTTAAAAATCCTAAATCCGGGGGTCGATCTCCCCGATACCCCAATTACAGTCGTTCGGCGGGCGGACTCAAGCGGAACCAGTTATATTTGGACCGACTATTTGAGCAAAGCGAGCGCCCAATGGGAAGCCCAAGTTGGTCGCGGGACTATGGTGAAATGGCCGGTCGGAGAATCGGGCAACGGGAACAACGGGGTTGCAAACCTCGTCACGCGGAAGGTCGGGGCTATCGGTTACGTTGAACTAACCTATGCCCTTGAAAACAATCTCAAAGTCGGTCTGATTAAAAATCGGGAAGGGAAATTCGTTGCCCCGACTTTGGAGAACGTCACCGCCGCTGCCGAAAGCTCCCTGCACACCATCCCCGACGATCTGAGATATACTCTGACCGATGCCACCGGCGAGAAATCGTATCCCCTTTCTGGCACCGCATGGGCCATCCTCCACGTCGATCAATCAAAGAATCCCCAAGCCTCTGAGCTTGTCGCATTTCTCAAATGGGCTATCCACGATGGTCAAGCCTACCTCAAAGATTTGCGATTCGCCCCTCTCCCCATCGACTTAGTCAAACGAAGTCACGATAAACTCGACTCCATCCAAGTGACGAAGAAATCGAAGTAAGTTGGCACACATTCACGTTACCCATTCTGGAACCTCTGCGGTCAGGTTCGTAGGATATTTGGAGCGACAGAACGCTGGGGCCGAAGACCCCGGCTAAGAGAAAGCCCCGTTGGGGCTAAAAAGCAGGTGTTTTGGTTTTGTTAGACCGGTGCGCAAGCAACGGTTTTTCTGTCTTTAGCCCCAACGGGGCTTGCTCTTAGCCGGGGTCTTCGGCCCCTGCTTTTTGCCGATAAACGAGATTATGAATAACACGCAATCGACGGATTTGATTTTTGAGATTTCCCATACGGGGCGACGTTGCCACATCCTTCCTAAAAGCGATGTTCCCGAAAAACCGTTGGATACTCTTCTTCCTGCAAAGTATCGGGCGGAGAATTTGCCGGCCCTTCCGGAAGTGGCCGAGATCGATTTGATTCGGCATTTCAACAATCTTTCGACACGCAATATGTGTATCGACACGAACTTCTACCCATTGGGTTCGTGTACCATGAAGTACAACCCGAAACGGCACGAGCGTTGGTCGGCCCATCCTTCGTTTGCAGGGGTTCACCCGTTGCAAGAAGACGATACTTGTCAAGGAATGCTCGAAGTCCTTTGGGAGATGCAAAACTTCCTCAAAGAAATTTCGGGTCTGCCTGCCATCTCGTTGCAACCAGCTGCGGGCGCTCATGGCGAACTTACGGCTCTTTATGTGGCTGCTGCGTACTTCCGCGATAAAGGGTTGACCAAACGCAAAAAGGTCCTTGTACCTGATAGCGCACACGGCACAAACCCGGCCAGTGCTGCCCTTGCAGGGTTCGAGAGTGTGACTGTGAAAGGTAACGCAAAAGGTCTCGTAGACCTCGACGACTTCCGCAAGAAGCTCGACGATACGACTGCGGTATTTATGATTACCAACCCGAACACGTTGGGGTTATTTGAAGAGCAAATTCAAACGATTACCAAAGAGGTTCACGATGCTGGCGGACTGGTTTATCTTGATGGGGCCAACATGAACGCCATCCTCGGAATCACCCGTCCGGGTGACTTCGGGGCCGATATGCAACACTACAACGTTCACAAGACCTTCACGGGGCCACACGGAGGAGGCGGGCCGGGTTCGGGACCAATTACCGTTCGTGATTTCTTGGCACCGTACTTACCAACGCCGATTATCGTGAAAAACGGAGATAAATTCTCCCTTGATTACAACTACCCCAAGTCGATTGGTCGTGTGCGTAGCTTCTTCGGCAACGTGGGTATTCTCTTCCGAGGCTGGGCGTACATCCGCACACTCGGAGCAAAGGGTCTAAAAGACGTTTCCGAACAAGCCGTGTTGAATGCCAATTACTTGTTGTCGCGTGTGAAAGGGGTCTACGATGTCCCGCACGGCGACCGGTGTATGCACGAATTTGTTGCCAGTTGCAAAACCCTTCGCAAAGAGAAGAAAATCTCGGCAATGGATATCTGCAAAGGGTTACTCGACTACGGTTTCCACGCCCCCACAGTTTACTTCCCGCTCGTCGTTCCCGAAGCCCTGATGATGGAACCCACCGAAACCGAAAGCAAAGAAACGCTGGACCGCTTTGCCGATGCCCTCCTCGAAATCGCCGAACAAGGAGCCGCCTACCTGCAACACGCCCCCCACACCCTCGGAGTCAGCCGACCCGACGTAGTCAAAGCCGACCGCGAACCGGTACTGCGGTGGGGTGTGGCGAAGAGTTGAGAGTTGAGAGTTGACAGTTGAGAGTGAAGGCGAACAATTCACGACTTTTCGGGAAATGCCTTTTCCATTAACTCGGTCGAAATATCGGGGCCACTTATCTTCCACCAATACGGAATATCTTCGCTCGGTTGGAGATGATCGTAGATTGCCACCAAGCCGATTAGCTCTATCGGGTTATCTCCGCAAAAATAGAAACCCCCACGCCGTGCAATCCAATGACGCGATGCAGGATAACTGCCATCTGGTTCTGATTCACCGCTCACTTCAAGTTCAAAACCACGCGATTGAAGTATGTGCAGACAAGTATTGTAGACGTTAAGATGACTTCCCAAACCCATGATATCAAAACCTCCGACAAAGTAGGTTGATCGTATGAATAAACATCGTTATTCTTGCAGATATGGAACAGGGTGTCTATATTGGTTTTGGATTGGGAATGGGGTATATCGAAAAACGTATCGCCGAAGAAGCCGGGGCCGAAGACCCCGTCTAAGAGAAAGCCCCGTTGGGGCTGAAGACAGAAAAACCGTTGCTTGCGCACCGGTCTAACAAAACCAAAACACCTGCTTTTTAGCCCCAACGGGGCTTTCTCTTAGACGGGGTCTTCGGCCCCGGCTTCTTGGACTACTTCTTCGCCACGATGAACCCATACGCTGCGCTCCATTTCAGGCTGTCGCCGGGTTCGATTTCGACTTTGTAGAATGGTTCGGGGCAGAGGACGCTTCCGATGGACCAGACTTGGAATTTCTTGCGTTCGGTTTTTTCGGGCCAGATGTCTACCACTTCGACGCGGACGGCTTCCTTTTTGTCTTTGTTGTAGTGCATGGAGTATTGGTAGGGGGCGGGGGTCTTTTCTTCGGTGGTGATTACCTCGCCGATGATCTGGCCTTTATCGAGGGGTTTGGGAAACTCTAGTTTTCGGCCAACAAATTTGGCGTTCTCGAACTTACTTGTTTTGGTGCCTTCGACCAGTTCTCCAAAATGGAGCGAATAATCGGGGCCAATCGGTTTGCGATCCACGTTGAAGAAATTGTGGTTGTAAACATCGGTGACGATCTTCTTAGTGCCGATGTTGATAAGCTCATATTCCACGTTCATACAGGCATCGCGGTCGGTATCGAAAACCCAGACCTTGATGTAGAGATGATAACTGTAGCCCGTTTTGGTGACCAGCGTTTGGCGCATCTCGGCACTGTCGGTGTATTTCTCCGCTTTGCGTCCGGGTTGCACTTTCCAGATACCCGTATTTTGAACCTTGTAATTGGTGTGGAAAAGATATTTCTTCTCGTCGGGTTTCACCAACTCCCCTACGCCGACTTTCACAAAGGTCTCGCCAACTTTGGCATCGTCGTAGCCGAGGGGCATATCTTGGCCAAACTCCACAACTGGGCCAATAATATCGTCGTGGTTTTTGGGGTCATGTCTATCTTTCCATGCGTGAAAGAGCTTGTGTCCGCCAATTTCGACATCGCCCAACACCCCTCCCCAACAGAAGCGACTTCCACGATAGAACCCCTTCTCCGCATCGGGTGGGTAGAGGGTGAGTTTCAATTGTTTCGTACTGAGTTCAATCTTGGGATAGTCCGCAGCGAAACCCGTTGCAGAACCAAGTATCAAAAACGAAATCAAGGAGAGGAAAGCTCGTCGCATGTGCGCATCCTTTGAAGGCGAAGGGATTACCCAAAGGCTTTTTAGAGATTCGTTACGTATGGACATTAAAAAAGAGGCACCTTTAGACCAATTAAATTCGAAGAACGAATTATTTGAAGAAAACCCTTGTGTTGATGTTTCCAAAAGGCTAACGTATTCTCAAAACTTATCCGATGGAGAAATGAACGTGATTCGGCCTGATTTCACCTACTCAGCGATGTTGACTGACCCTGATGAGGGGACATTTCTTGAACTCCTTACTTCATCTCCTAACGATCATTCATCGTTGCTAACGTATGCGGAATATCTCCGTGACAAAGATAAAATGCGAAGTGCGTTCCTACGGTTGGAGTATCTCCTTGCGGGTAAGGAGAACTTGGGCGGGTTGAATTTGGAGCAGCAAATACGTTATCGGGAGTTGCTCAACCTGCTCGATCCCTTTGAAAACTGGCTTCAGTTAGTCCGGCGAAATAATCGCTTAATGAATTGCCCTCAATCTTTGCAGCAACCATTTCACGTGCGGTTCGAGTTCCGATGCCCAAACCTTTGGGAAACCTTGACTCCGACGGAAGAAAACGGGGTTCGCCATTGTGAGGATTGTCAACGAACCGTGCATTACTGCGACACTGTCGAGTTAGTGGAATTGCACGCCAAAATGGGAGATTGCATCGCTGTCCCTGCACGGGTCACCGCAACGGTTCATGAGGAATTGACTCAATACACTGCGGGCAGACCGGATGTCCACCAGCTTTGGGAACGGAAATTGTTTGGCGGGTGAGTGCTGGCTGCTTGCCCATACATCTTTGCGGGTGCAGTGATTGGGTAGGTTGCAAAGTCTACTACACTAACATAATACCTAAAAGAGAACCTCAAAACCAAACGGAGAAGTTAGTCATGCGAACAGCAATTGCTACGATTATGCTCATCGTTCCACTACTAGCTACGGCCGATGAGGCAAAGGACAAAGCCATCAAAGAACTAACTGGAGGGTGAATGGGAGTTTATTGCTTACGAATTGGACGGTAAAAAACAAGATTTGAAAGAATTCCCAAAGAAAATCGTCATCAGGGATGGGGTCATGCGAACCCCTGACCCCAAATCGGAATGGAAAGCAATTCTTTTGAAGATCGACCCAACAACAAACCCGAAAGCAGTTGACTTTGTCGATCTTGATCAGGAAGGCAAACCGCGTGACAGATCTTCAGCCGGAATCTACAAACTCGATAAGGACGAACTCACCATTTGTGTTGTTCTCGGCCCCGAAACGAAACGTCCGAAGGAATTCAAGACAGGTCCGGGAACCAACTTGAATTTGGATATGATGACTCTCCGGCGTGTGAAAAAGTAGTGACGGTCTACCCTCTATCCTCCGCTGATTGGTGGGATGATTAGCACTTCGTCGCCGTCTTGCAATTCGGGGTTTGTTCCGCTTTGCACTTGTTCGTTATTCAGAACAACCAAAACCGTAGGGGCTATTTTATTCTCTTGGATTAGCCAGCGTTGGATGTTCGCGGGTTGGGTTTCGACATGAGCACTTAGCCAATCGTAGAGGCGGGTTCCTTCGGGGAGTTGGTGTTTCGTTCCACCCGTTTGAGCAATCGGGCCGAGCATTTCGAGGGTGATGGTTATCATGCCGTCCACTCACTCGCAAGGGTTCCCTTGTCCAGTCGGAAGCGAATTTGGGCGAGTCGGTCGGCTTCTTCGGGGTGGTGAGTGACGTGCAACACTGTGAGACCGAGATGGGCATGGGTTGTGCGTAAAAGCTCGATCATTTCGGAACGAGTTTTCTCGTCGAGGGAGCTTAACGGTTCGTCGAGAAGTAACAAGCGGGGACGATGGGCAAGGGCACGTCCGAGGGCGACCCGTTGTTTTTCCCCGCCACTCAAATGCTGGGGCATTCGTTCCAGTAAGTGAGTAATGCCGAGTTCGTTAGCGATTTCGTTTTGGCGTTGGATACGTTTTTGAGAAGGAACCCCTCGCACGGTCAACGCAAACGAAAGATTCTCGCTGACGGACATTGTGGTGAATAAAGCCCCATCTTGCGGAACGTAACCGAATTGACGTTGAGCAGGGGGAAGATCGTTTACGATGGTGCCATCAACAATAATCTTCCCTGAAACGACCCTTCTGAGGCCGATGATGGATTCCAAAAGCGAGGTCTTTCCGCAACCCGTCTCCCCCATAAGTACCGCATATTTGCCGGTCGGTATCGTGAGTGAAAGGGGACCGAGTGAGAACGCACCTTGCTGGATTCGGAGGTCTTCGCAGAGGATCATACGGGTTTGTCCCTCAATCCGAAGAATCGCATAAGCCCGAGAATCACGAAGGCTATCACAACCAATATCAAGGAAACCGTCAGAGCATTTTGGAGCCTTCCCACTGAAAGCTCAAGGAACACCGTTGAAGAAAGCACTTCGGTTTTCATCCGTGTTGTTCCCGCAAAAACAAGGATCGGCCCAAACTCGCCAAGCGAACGGGCAAACGCCACCCCTGCTGCCGAGACGATCCCCCGTTTCGCTTCGGGAACCACCACCAGCCAAAACGCTTGCGACCTTGTGCAACCGAGAGTGAGTGCGACGTTTTCGGTGCGTGGCGAAAGTTGGTCGAAAGTCACTTTCATTGTGCGAATCGAGAACGACCCCGCCACCACGAATTGAGCAAGGATCACCGCAGGGACGGCATAGGTCACACGGGTTCCAAAAGCATCGTTCAGGTACTGCTCAAGGTATGGTCCAACCGATGCGATCATTACCGCTTCCACCACAAGGAAGATAGTCGCCATCAAAACGAGGGAGCGAATCCCATTCAAGATCGGCCAGAATATCACTGCACTAATCGTCGGGAATACCAGATAAACGAGCATCCAACCGGTGTGGCGTTCGAGTATCCTTTCAAGCCCGCGACCAAGTTGGGTTTGAAAAAGAATCAGCAAACTCAACCCCAACACCAGAGGGGGAAGGACAAGAGGAATATCAACGATGATATCGAGCAGGTTCTTGCCCGGAAAACGATGCCGACTGAGCACATATCCAAACGGGACCGCGACCCACAACGAGAGTACCGTTGCAGCAAGGCACGAAAGGAACGTGAGCTTGGTGGCGTAGCGTATTTCGGGTTTTTGATAGAGTTCAACGAAGTTATGCCACTCGACAAAAAGGAGATCGGCATAGAGCATCCCGATAATCAGAAGGGCAAAGGCCACCCCGATGAAGGTGAATCCGTAGATGAAAACTTTGTCCGACCAACCTCTCACGGGGTTCATGGTTTCCCTTCCCACCCGAAGCCATTTTCAAGGAATATCTGCTTCGAGGCTGCCGAGCGAATCTCGTTAAGGAGTTTCTGCGATAGGGCAGCGTTGCGGGCACCCTTCCCCACTGCCCCCGGTTGAATCGGGGCAGCACAGGGGATACCGGTAATTGGGATGGCTTCGAGTTTCTCTTCGTTGGGTAGCCAATTGGTTCGATAAGCAACGACCGCATCGAGCGACCCTGCGAGCATTTTATTGACGAGCAAGTCACCCGTTGGCGATTCGACCGCGATATTCTTGCGAATCGCTCCATAAGTCCCCGACTTCAAGAATGTCTCTTTGCTGATCGCACCGAGGGCACATTGTTGCTCATGCCCCACACCGATACGCAATCCTTCTTTGCCGAGGTCTTTGAGAGACTTGATTTCGTGCGGGTTCCCTTTCTGCGTGATAATCACCAATTGATTATTCGAGATATTCACGGACTTATCGAAAAAGTCTTGGACCTCACCCATAAAGCGAGCATCGCACGAAATATACAGATCGGGCCTTGCACCCGTTTTCATTTGGCTTACCAGAATACCGCACCCGTTGTAAATACGTCGTACCGTGACCCCTTCGCGCTCGCAAAACTCTTCGATAATCGGTTCTAGTGCTGGGCGTAACATCGACCCGGCATAGAGGATGATTTCGCCATCGGGTGGGCCAATGCTTTCGCCGGGGGGTTCGGCTTGTGGGGGATTATAACCGAGTTGCTTGAAGAACTTACCGCCTCCTTCGGCCTTTGCCAGATACTCGATAAACCAACGGGCTTCACTTCGGCGAGGCGAGTTCAAGCACACCGCAGCTTCCACTTGGGCCTTGATGTGCGAAAGCTCATTCAAAAGGGCTTTCCCAACGTCTTTCTTGCCATGCAAAAGAGGCTCCCAAACAATCCCCCCATCGGAAGCACCCGTCATTACTGATACAAGAACCTCTTTGACCGTGCCGAGTTCGACAGGTTTTTTGGCTTGTAGAGCCTCCCATTGTTCGGTCGCTTCCAGACCCTCTTTGGTCAGCCGTCCGATAGCGGTGGCTTCGGTGTTGCCGAGGGCAAGTCTAAAGTCTTTGTTCAGCACGTCGGCCCACGTTACTTTATCGGCGGGTTTAGGATACTTCGGCTTGACCGCCAAAACCGCCGTCATCGTTGCAAGGGGTAACGATTGCTCGACAATCCCTTCGCTACGGGCTTGCTTAACGTAGCTCTCGTCGGCAGGGATAAACACATCCCCTTTGCCGGTAAGTTTGAGTTGTTGCAGTGAGATTTCGGAAGGGTCGTACTTAATACTGATTGCGATGCCGGTTTCCTTAGTGAACTCGGCAACAGCTTTTTCGATAACGGGTTCGAGTGCAGGGGCACACAACACCAGAAGGGGTCCGTCTGGGGGTGGGTTATCGAGGGGTGAATCGGTCGTCTTGGGTTTATTGCTGACATAAACCAGCCCGATACCCACAAAGACTGCCAGCGTAACGCCAAACAAGAAATAAGGAAGATTGCGTTTCATGGACCTACAAGGGGAAGGTTTCCATCAGAAGGATTCTAAAGGAATTGTAACGCCCCACACAAGGAGTTGCTAGTTATTCGTTGCGAGTTATCAGAAAAAGGCATCGGGTGTGTGAAGTCGGTGTGTGGGTTTTGTGGGAACTTTGTTTCTGTTTTGGCTTTCCCGATTCCCGACTCACAAACCCCGATTCCCGGTGTGTGGTCGAAATGACCGTTTGTTCGGGATAGTTTGGGCGCATCGGCCATAGGGGTTACCTAGATTACCAAAAGTGAAGAATCCTCACGAACTACCCGAAACATTTGGAGGTTGTGCTAGAATACCAAAGTAAATTTTCCCACACGGGATTTAGCAAACTACGTTTGAGCTACCTCAGGAAGATGCGGCTAATTCCGTGTCCATCTAGGCTAAAATAAAGGTGACGATGTCTTCTTTACCTCCGCATCTTCAGCAAAGTAAATACGGCGAATTCTCGCTTACGAACGCGATTCGCCCCGGTCCGAGTGTCCCGATCATACCGACCGAGGGTTACCGGACAAGTCGTTACCGCGACCCCGATTCCAAACGGGTTCTTCCCATGCTTGGGGCTGCCGTCAGTGCCGAAAAGCTCTTCCAAGTTTTCTTGGATTTGCTCGAACCATTGGGCGAACGATTGCACGTTGTTGTCGAAACATCCCACGAGTCCGATAACGACGAACACACCGACCTTCGGCGGGGTGAGATCGATGCACCCGTGTTATTAAGTCATTTTTGCGATTTTGAGGATTTGCTGTGCAACGACGGTTGCACGGGTATTGCGGTTGTTGCTGCCGGTCGGCCAATGGAAGTGCAATTCGACGAACACAAGCTCTTATTCGTCTATGCACCCGATCTGCGACCCTTCAAAGCAGTCCTCGAAAGCTACGGGATTATGCAAAAGGACGACCTACGGTTGATTGCCGAAGGGCCACACCTGCACCATAGCTCTGGCGAATACCTCGAAGAGTTCCACCAACTTGCCACCCGCGTGGGGGCTGCCGATTACGATTCCGTCCTCACCGACGACGATTCCGACAACGCCGACTACTGTTGGTAATACCCCCTTTTGAATCGCGTACCCCCTTTTCCTACTCTAAGGGAGGTATGACCACTCTCAAACTGAAAACCGATCTGAATTGTGGCGGGTGTGTCTCGAAGGTGCAACCCCTTTTAGATAATTCGCCGTTCGTAAAGTCGTGGCAGGTCGATACCAATAATCCAGATAAAGTGCTGACCCTTCAAGGGACAAACCAACTCAATCCCGCTTCGGTCGATGCTCTGTTAAACCAAGTGGGGTTTCACGTTTTGGGCAAAGCATCGGGTAACGATCCCGAAGAACTTACTAGCCTGCCGTTCACCCCAGAACCCGAAACCAAAACCAGTGCTTTTCCCGTGCTGCTCATCGTCGGGATGATTACAGGGGCCGTCGGGTTGGTGGAATTTTCGCTGGGGACGTTCGACCCTATGCGGGCAATGCGTCACTTCATGGGGGCATTCTTCCTGACGTTTGCCTTCTTCAAGTGGCTCAATCTATCGAAGTTCGCCGATGCCTTTTCTCAATACGATTTACTGGCAAAGGTCAGCCGTCCCTATGCCCTTGCCTACCCTTCCATCGAAACAATCTTTGGGTTCTGGTCGTTCGCCAACGTCGCACCGGTGACCTTAAACCTACTCATGTTGGTTATCATGTTTGTGGGTTCGGTTGGGGTAATCCGTTCGCTGATTCAGAAAAAGAAAGTGCAATGTGCCTGCCTCGGTACGGTGATCCAACTGCCCATGTCATGGGTAACCCTAGTAGAAGACCTCGGCATGGGCGTGCTTGCCGCAATCATGCTGGCGATGCTGCTGATGTAACGGGTTAGGTGTGCATGCCATCCCAGAGAACGATTCCAATCGGTCCGAAGATGAGGATCGGGAACCAAGCTGCCATTGCGGGTGAGATAAAATCGCCGGTCCCCAATGCACGGCCTGCGTAAATCGCTGCGAAGAATAACGCACACAAAACCAAGCAAAGCCCTGCGCTAATCAAAACGTGACGGGTCTGATCTCGAAGAATAATCGACACGCCGATAATGACGAGCAATATCCCGACGAGGGGACGGACGATTCGCATATGGAACATCACCGCCAACCCGTTCATGCGACCGGCTTCGGATCGGTCGAGGAGTTCAAATATCGTCGATGTGCTGAGGAACGCCAGCGTCTTTGTCCCGCGAACGGTGTTTTCAAAATCGGCATCGCGTACCCACAAGAAATAAGCTCCGGAATCCCGTTGCCGTAACCGAGTCGGGTCTACGCTTTTTTCAGGGATTTCAGCAGGGATCGAGTTTGTCAAAAGCCATCCGCCGATAGCTTCGGGGTCGCCTCCTGCCGGTGCGAGTTCTTGGAAACGGGGATCGGTCTTCGGTACATATTCGGCGTTGCGTGCGGTGATATGGGTGAGACGATACCCTCCCCCTTCAGGCAATGTGGCAAAAAGCATCTCGACCGAGCGATTATTACGGGTTGCGCTAATCCCTTCGATTTGAACGCCAGAGGTATCATAGGTTCCTTGCACATAAAGTCTGCGAGTCCCTTCAAAGTCATCGCGGTCGGCGATAAGCTCCGAGGCAATTCGAGGGATAATCAATTCTTGGTTGACGATACCCAAAGCAATTGCAATGATGGCTCCAAGAAGCACAGGACGCAAAACCCGTTGGGTCGGAACACCCGCCGAGAGCATCGGGAGAAGCTCGTTGCTTCGTTGCATCCACGCAATCGTGAACATGGCAGCAAGTAGGGCAATCGCTTCGCATAACCGGTCGTAGTATTGGAACAAACGATAGCCGTAGTAGCTCCCGATGTGGCTGATAATATCCACGATGGGTCGGCGTATCGAGGGGTTCTCTTTATTCTCGAAAAAGGCATCGACGTTCGTGAACAAATCTAAGACGATGTACAGCGAAAGGAGGCTCGAAAAGACGATGATATACGCTCGAATAAACGAGATAAACAACATTCGGTCGAGAATCGTCATAGTCTTCCGTTGACTCCGTAATCATTCTTTGGGGGCGACCTTCTTGCGAAGACCGGGCTTGTAATTGCCAAAAAAAGTGTAAATGTAATCGTCTGCTGAGGTGCATTTGCGGTCGCCGTAACCATTGGCCCTAATCTCTTGGATTGCTTCGCCGACGGTCCAATTTTCTTTTTCCATCCGGTACACTGCCACAAGGCGTCCCGTGCGGTGCAAACCCGCAAGGCAATGGATGAGGATTGGGTAGTTTTCTTCCTTATCGATCAACTCGATAAAATTATCGATTACTTTAGGGCGAACTTCGGCGGTTGCGGATTCACGGGGGATCAACCCAAGTTCGCCATCCCAAGAGAGTAGAATGTATTTGGCCCCTTCTTGCTCGCAAACAACGCTTTCTTTGACCTTCGGCCCGCCAAAGTAATTTTTAGCCAGTAAAGGATCGGGGTTTTCGTCCTGCAAATTGATGACGGTCTTTATGCCATGTTCCCGAATAAACGCCCGTAGGCGTTCTTCGGTCATTTGCCCGCTCCGGTAGAAACGACCGGGCGAAACTTCGCGGACCCGTTTGTGTTCGGTGTAGTGCATACGCCAATAGAGCGCCGGTATCGCCCCAACTGAGGCAACAAGGAGCAAACCGACCACCCAACGCAACACGCCAACCAAGCGAATTCCTCCACACGGAAACACAAAGATATTTTACCAAATCGACAAGGCTCTGAATACCCTGAATTATTGTTCTGCGGAAATGGCCGTAACTTGTAAGATCGACTACTGATAGAAAGAATTGTTGGTATCCCTTGTGCCCCTGACCTACCCTTATGATTGATTCTGTTTTTGCCGAAGCCACCCAGACGACGTTTCCTGAAAGCATCCGACTTTTGAAATCGTTAGACGTGGAAACGCTGTTGTTTCCCGTTTTGATCCAACTTTGCATTATCCTTGTGGCAGCACGGGTCTTTGCAACGATTGCTCGCAAACTTGGACAACCGGGAGTGATAGGCGAGATCATCGCAGGGATTCTCTTAGGCCCGTCGCTGTTTGGGTTGCTCTTTCCCGAAACGTGGGGAAGTGTCTTCCGCCCTTCACTCGAGGGCGAAGCCGGACTGATTCCGCAAGCACTCACCAACCAACTGATGCCCCGTATCTTTTCGGTGTTGAGTCAAATTGGCTTGATCTTTCTATTATTCTTAATCGGGCTTGAGTTTGAGTTTTCCCTTTTGCGAAGCCTCGGTAAGGCAACGGCTGCGATTTCCATTTCTGGTGTGGTACTCCCGTTTGCATCAGGGGTCGCAGTCGCGTATTTCATTTTCGACATGGTGGGGCTTGCCGAAGAAAAACGTCTTGGTTTCACGTTGTTTATGGGAATCGCCATCTCCATCACCGCAGTGCCAGTGCTTGGCCGGATTATGATGGAACTGGGGATCACCAAAACTCGTATTGCAACCGTAACGATCTCGGCGGCTGCGGTGGAAGATGCCATCGGCTGGATACTGTTGGCAACAATCGCATCGGTAGAGCGTTCGCGTGTCCCCAATAACCCCGAGGCAGCATTCTCAATTTTCTTAACCTTGAAAATGCTGGCATGGACGGTCGCTTTCGTCTTGGGAATGCTTTTTGTGGTGAGACCGGTGTTAGTTAATGGTTTGCAAAGATCGTTTGCCAAACACAATGGAAAACTCTCGAACGTGGCCCTTGCGATCATCCTTGTGGCGATGTTCGTGTGTGCGATGATAACCAACCGGATCGGCATCTTTGCGATCTTCGGACCTTTTGTACTGGGGGCTATCCTGAGCGATCAACACCAATTGCGAGAGGCCCTTCAAGCCAAGTTGCACGACATTGTGACCGTATTCTTTCTGCCAATCTTTTTCACATACACGGGGTTGCGAACCAAAGTAGACACGCTCGGAAGTGCGGAATTGTGGCTGATCTGTGGGTTAATTCTTGCGGTTGCAATCTTGAGTAAGCTCATCGGTTGTGGAGTTGCAGCTTACTTAACGGGTTTCAAGAAACGGGAAGCCTTCTTAATCGGCTCAATGATGAACGCACGGGGGTTGATGGAACTGGTAGTTATTAATTTGGGACACGACCTCGGGGTTATTCCGGATAGCGTTTTTGCGATGTTAGTCATCATGGCAATAACCACAACGATCATCACAACCCCTTTGCTCTTGTGGAAAATGAAAGGAACAGAGTTAGAAAATCCAATTCGGCAATCTCGTCAAAATATTTAAGAAAATTTGCACTCAATTCGTCACTCATTAAGGTTATTTTGCACGATCAATAAAAAAATTAAAGATGAGCATGCCCCTCATTCTTTTGCCGTCAATTCACAAATATCAAGATACTCAATTCACTAAGATATTAACTATAAAAATTAGGAATTAAATCACACTCACAATCGACCTCAAGATGATGAATCGATGAAGAAAGCAGTCACCTCTGAAAATCTTCTCACATGAAAAACCTCGGAAAAATACGAGTCATCTAAAAGCAAATGAGAGTTCAAGGAATCTTAAACGGATTTTACTAGACGTGTTGTAGGTGATACTGTTAGGATACTCAAACCTACCGCACGTTGTGTGCAAAATCACTTCGACCTTCAATAGGTTGAAATTCAAATGACTTGAGGGTATTACTGTGATTTCGAGAATCAGACATCTCCGATACGCACTCACCTTTCTTCTTGGGGTTTCGATTATTGGCGTATTGGGGTGTTCCGACAAGAAGACGAACGAAGTGCTTGGAGATAACTCGATACATGGCGTTGTTCGCTACAACGGTCAACTCGTGAAATCGGGTTTTGTCCTGTTTTATGTTCCCGAAAAAGCGATTAATAAAAAGCAGGGGTCGGTGAAACCCACTTTCGTCGCCCGTATTCAAAGTGATGGTTCGTACAAAGCGACGAAACTCCCAGAAGGTCCGCTGATGGTCTGCCTTGCAACCGATCCGGATATGGAATCACACGAACTCGTTAAAGAATCCGGTATTGGTGGAATGCCAGTCGGGAAAGGACCAATGGGTAAGGGGCCAATGGGAAAAGGGCCGATGGGTCCACCCGATGCAAAAGACAAAGATAAAGAAACACATATTGGCGAAAATGGCAAAGTGAAAATCGACCCGAAAGACCTTCCTAAAGATGCTCCTTCCCACAAAGCAGGGCCACACAAACAAGCGAACCTTACCGACAAAGAAAAAGCGACCCTGAAGGAAATTCACCAAAAGTATTCAACCTTCGGAATGTCGCCGCTGATGGTCGTGGTCCGCAAAGGGGACACTGCAATCGACATCGATGCCCCCTAAAGTTTTCTAAATTCAATCATTCACACTCTACTTCTGAGGAGGAATTATATCATGCGTTTTCTGTCTTCCAAACGAGCTGCATTTACGCTCATCGAATTACTCGTTGTGATTGCGATTATTGCAATCCTGATTGGACTCTTATTGCCCGCAGTGCAAAAGGTTCGCGAAGCGGCCAACCGTACAACGAGCCAAAACAACCTGAAGCAAATTGCACTGGCTAACCACAGCTACCACGATGCCAGTCAGCGTTTCCCAAGTTATTACGGCTACCCTTCCTACTCCACATGGGGTGAAGGACTTGTGCTTGGGGCTTGGCCGTTTTTGTTGCTGAACTACATCGAACAAGACAACCTTTATCAAAGCTCCTACGGCCCAATCAGCTATTCGTACAACTACACCGAGACCTACAACGGTGAAACCTACAGCTACAACTACAGCTACAACTACGGCTTTAACGGGTATCAAGCCAGCCGTGCCACACGCACGAAAATCAAAACCTACATTAACCCAATGGATAACACGATTGCGAACTTGCCTAACCCGTGCAGTTATGTTGCAAACTCGAACGTTGTGTATGACTACTACAACATGATGAGTGTGACTGATGGTCTTTCTAACACGGTCTTCTTTGCAGAAGGGGTAGCTTCGGGAGGTGAAAAATACTCGTATTCTTCACCCGATTATAGCTACTCCTACAACTATTCGTATGTCCGTACTTGGGGATACGACCCTTATAACACGAACAGCACCTCGGTCTACAATTACACCGATAACCCGTACAACGAAAGCTACACTTCGTCGGGGGACATCTACCCATACTTCTACGGTCAGTGTTACGATTACAGCAATTCCGAGAAAGGCGGGGGAACAACTCTCCCCTTCCAAGTGAAACCGAAGCCGGGAACAGCCAACACCAGTTGTGCCCAAGCGATGGCTTCGGGCGGATTACAAGTTGCGATGGGCGATGGGAGCGTCCGCAATGTCCGAGCGAGTGTAAACTACTACACCTTCTATTCTGCCTGTACCCCCAATTCGGGCGAAGTTCTCGGCAACGACTGGTAGCAATTGCGAAGTTCTGAGGTAGCTTTCGTAACGGGTTGTTATGCGAGTGGTTATTAATCGTCTTATTATTGACAAGCCCACACCTTCCGTCTATTTGTTATTTGAAAAATCGAATCTCAGGTTATTCCCTGAATAGGTAGAGGCTTATTATGATTTCTTCAACAATGAGGAAACACGCCCTCGGCTTGTCTGTGTTGATCGCAATATCAGCACTCACCGGTTGCGGTAAAATCGATATTAAGTCGCAGTTCTTGGGTCAGGTTGCCAAGCCAACCCCACTTGCGCAAGTGAACAAACCAGCTCCCGAAGTTCGCAAAGGAAGCTCAGTCACGGTCAACTTCACATCAGCAGGACCGGAAACTTTATCTGGATCGATTGTTTGCGGTAAAATGCCGATTCGCTCGGGTCGTATTGTTGCAACCAATTCGCAAGGGATTATTGCAACGATGGGATTTATTGTGGATGGTCGTTATGAAATTCGGAATCTTCCGCGTGGTCACTGTTCTCTGATGCTGGTTTTGGATCCCGAAGGAGCAATGCCCTTCCCGATTCCCGGCTTGACTGCCGATTTTCCACAAGGCAACCATCCCCAACACCGACTTCCGGTTCCCATGTTGCCGGGAAGGTTGTCCGAACTCAAAAATTTTGATATCGAAGATTTTGAAAATATCGAAATGTACCAACGCCTTCACGAAATCTACGGAAACTCAGACAGCCCCCTGAGCATCCACATTCACGCCGGTTTGAACCAATTCGATATCATGCTCGAATTACCAGAAATTGATATGCCCAAAATCGAAGTCCCTGAAATCGAAGTCCCTGAAATCGAAGTCCCTGAAATTGGATAAGCGTTCTCTCTTCTACCAAGTCTGATGACAAATACCCCCAGATTATCCCTGTTGCAGGTCGCGTACCCTATCTGTGTAAAGTAACTGATGACGTTGTTGGGCTTCGGCCCACGTTCGGGGGTAATGCCCCTTTTCAAGGATCACCTCTTCGATAGCAGCCCGAACTTGACGGGCACAAGTATTCGGCCCCACGCGACCGACACCCGTTCCCAATCCGGGTATCGCAATCGAATGAACCGCATCCGAAACCTTTTCGCCGATCAAAGTACCCGTCGCAAAGACTCCATGTTTTACCAACAGCAGCACAGCACGGGCAGCAAGGTACGGGTTGACCGTATCGGTAAGGATCATCGGGACACGCATTGTCGGGGCAGCAATAAGGAAGGGGATTTTGGTATTCCCTGTCTCGACAATGTCGGCAGCCCCAACCAGCAATTCGCCGTGGTGTCGTGTGCGAATTAATTCTTGCACTCGATCTTGCAATCCCCAACCAAAGTGATGCGAATAGAGATGATCGATTCCCCCGTCCATAAAGCCAAAGCTGTTGGCGGGGCTGACCACCGCATCGACATTGAGAGCCAAAATCGACCCCCGATAAATCGACACATCGGGTAAATCGGCGCAATGACGCTCCCAAGCGTCGGCAAGCTCTTTCTCCACCGCAGCAAGTACAATTTTCAAGGTAAATCCTCTGGAGGAAGGTGTTCGCACACCTCTGGGTTGATGCTAACGGATGAAGGAGAGGGATACAAGGGAGATTGAAAATATGGGAAATTACAAGAATTGTTTGGACTGAACATTCTGAAAAGTAGACGCGAATAGAATGGTTAGACCGGTGCGCAAGTTTTGAGGTTGCGCACCGGGTTGAAAGATAATCAGAGCTAAGCTGTTTTCCTTAGCCCATCCGCGCAAGCGGTGGGACGGAGGCAGCGACCTAACCTTTTCTCCAATTCGCTCAGCAAACCCTGTAAAACACGATGAATTTACGGCTTCCCATAACACTCAATCCCGATGTTTTAGTCGGATAGGGAATCCGTAAAAGTCGCTGCCTCCGCCCCACTGCTTGCGCAGGTGGGCTAAAAAACATGGTTCCCGTTTTTACCTTACTGACATTTTGTAAATACTTATCCTGTAACAATTTACCTTACTCTTACTCCTATCAGCGCAACTTCAAAATGCGCGAGCAACGGTTTTGGTTTGGGTGTGAGGGATGTTCGAGTTTTTCCTGAACAAAATCTGTGTCGCATCCAAGGATTGAATCGCAGTTTTCTCAAATCCCAAAACCGTTGCTTGCGCACCGATCTCACAATCAAAATAACGTCATCCTATTACTTACCCCAGAAGCTCTTCGCTCCTGATTTCACTTTCGCCGAAGGTCACCCCATCGCTTGCGAGGGTGGCGAGACTCCAATAGGTTGCGTTAGAACTTTCGGACATTCGTGGGAAGAGGCCCGTGAGGTCGATTCGCATTGCGGGTCGTGGGGTCGATTCGTTGCGGGTCGTCTGCGTCGTAGGCGTGTTGGTTTGGAACACGGGGGCTTGCGACGGGGCTACCCACGACACACCAACGATAGGTGCTGATGGCGTGTTGGTCACGTTGCTTCCGGTGATCGACGGGAAAAGTCCCGTCAATACTGGGGCATTCACACCCACACCCGAACTCGCACCCGCAGAGCTTCCAGTTGAACTTCCCACAATCGGAGTCGTTGGGGTGCTGAAGGATTCACCATCCTCTTGCGATTCAATCCAACTTCGGCTCGAAGAAGCACCCACGCGAGCAATCACCGACCACGACACTAATCGGCCTGTATCGCGGCTTGCAAGGTCTTCGATAATCAGCGTCCACGTTCCGGTAATACTCCTACCGTTGAACGCAGCAAGAGCTTGTTCGGAGCGGAAGGTTCCTGAGAAAGGTGCTGCTGCCGTCGTGATCGAAGTGGCTGCACTATCGTCGAAGTAGGTATTCGTGAAGTTATCGCCACTGCCACCCCGACGATTCACCAGAATCACTGTTGTGCCGTCTGGCCCACGAAGGCTGATTCGCAAATCACTGTTGTAAGTGTGCGTCAGGTTCAAACGAAGGTCGAGGTCCTGAATCGTTCCGGTACTGGTGACATTGATTGTTGATCGCGTGGTCGAAAGGTCGGCGATGTTCTGGGCGGTGTAGTTCGAGAAAATACTTGTTCCGGTAACCGTTGTCGAAGCGGTGTAAACGTCGGTCGATTCTCCGCGTGTTCCGTTGCGGTTTTGGTCCATTAGGTTACCCGCAAGATCGGCAACATTCGGTCCGATGGAAGCTCGGTAGGTTCCGCCCGCCGTTTGGTTTGCAAACGTGATATCGAAGGTTCGGTTACCCGTGTTAGCAACGAGTGTCACCCCCGTTACGGTGATTGTTGCACCCGTTGGCCCAGTGAGACGCACATCGGCAGAAGTAAACGTGCTGGCGTTGATCGCTTCGTTAAAGGTTACACGAAGTCGGCTTACTCCCCCGTTCGAGCCAGAGAAAACTCCGTCGGTAACATACGCCCCGCTAGTGTCGGCGGTTGCACCACTGGTGATAGCCTTATAGACGTTTAATCGTCCACCCGTTGCCACTTTGCCTGTGAGCGAACTGAGTTGGTCGGTGTTATTCAAAACGGCGTCCATCACTTGGCGATAAGTCCACGTCGGGTTCTTATCCCAAATGAGGGCGATAGCTCCGGCAACGTGTGGGGTTGCCATCGAGGTTCCGCTATAGGTTCCGTAACGATTGCCCGGCAATGTGCTGAGAATCGAAGAACCGGGGGCAGCAATATCAACGCTGGTTGCCCCGTAGTTCGAGAAGGTCGAAAGACGATCAAATCGATCTGTCGAAGCAACCGAAATCACGTTATCGGAGTTGTAACCGGCGGGATAAGAGGGGGTCACATCGGTGTTGCGAGCGTCGTTACCAGCAGCCGCAACGAAGATATGTCCGGCGGTGCGTGCATTGGAAATTGCAGCCGCCATGAATTGATCGTATCCGCCACCGCCATAACTATTGTTCGACACTTGGGCACCATTTGCGACGGCGTAGTTCAAGGCTCGCACTGCGTTACTCAGGTAACCGGAACCGTTGGCATCAAGGAACTTCAATGCCATGATCTGGGTGTTCCAGTTCACACCCGCCACACCAATCCCGTTATTTCCAACCGCACCGATAGTCCCTGCAACGTGGGTTCCGTGACCGTTATCGTCCATCACGTTACCGTTATTTCCAACGAAGTTATAACCGTAAACATCGTCGGCGAAACCGTTGCCGTCATCGTCGATTCCGTTACCTGCAACCTCACGGGTATTACGCCACATGTTGGAAGCAAGGTCGGGGTGCGTGTAATCAACACCGGTATCTATCACAGCGACAATCGTTCGGCGTGTGCCTGTCGAAATATCCCAAGCCTCGGTAGCATCGATATCAGCATCGGCAGTCCCGCCACTTTGACCGGTGTTATTCAAAGCCCATTGCGTTGAGAGAGAGGGATCGTTACTGGTTCGATTAACCCCAACAACGTAATCGGGTTGAGCGAAGTCGACCCCAATTTGAGCCTCGAGATGCGAAACCCCTTGAGCAACAGTCACCCCTGCCGCAAGATGGGCGATGTACAGGTCTGTTCCGAGCGATTCGTAAGAGGTCACAATCGAATCGGTCGTTGGTGCGGTGAGCCAACGGACAAGCACATGCTCTTGGTCGAACTGCGTTTGGTTGTACACCAAGTCATCGAATCCGGCAGTGCTTAACAGGTCTCGGCTTTCCAAAGAGATGAGGTTCAGTGTTGCTCGTTTGAACATGATGTTTCTCGTGATGATACTTGTTTGCACGATTGATTGGATTACGCTCAAAAAACGTTCTTCATCAATCATTCTCAAATAACCGGTTAGCGAAACTCGTTTAGATCAAACGATAACGCCGAACACGTCGGTTGTGCAGAATCTGCCGGAACTGTAGATCATCGAAACTGTCTGGTCAAAACGGAAGTTCGGGTTAGATCGAAATTAAGGATTCAACCCGCAACATTTTCGAAAGGATTGTACCTATAAAATGAATTTTTTGCATTGTAAGGAAAAAATGGATTGTAGGTTTGAATAGACCTGAATCGGTTATACGTCTCTTTGTCGAGTCAATGGAAAAACCATGCCTCAAAAAAGAGGGGAATCGTATCGGGTTGATGCGACCTCTAAGTTTTTTCCCAAGACGTTGCCCAAAGGATTAGCGTTATGAAAGGTCTGGTTGCAGCGATTTTATCGTTGGCAGTATGGGGCGTATCCAACGCCGAAGATTGGCCTCAGTGGATGGGCGTCAAACGTGATGGACATTGGAACGAGAAAGATACCCTCGATAAGTTCCCCAAAGATGGTCCCAAAGTGTTATGGCGGACCCCTGCGGGTATCGGGTATGCGGGACCGGCTGTGGTTGGTAAACAAGTCTACCTGCACGAATTTCTCACCGAAGGAAAGGTCGATAATAACTTCTCGAAACGGGCTATTCTGGATGGCAAAGAACAACTCCGTTGCCTGAATGCCGAAACCGGCAAGGACGTTTGGAAATACGCCTACGACGTGAAGTACGAAATCTCCTACCCCGGCGGTCCGCGTGCCACACCCACTGTTGATGGCGATCACGTTTACCTTCTCGGAGCCGAAGGGCATCTCGCCTGTTTGAACACCAAGAACGGCGAAAAGGTTTGGGCCAAAGAACTCAAGACCGAATACAAAACAACCTCGCCTATGTGGGGGTTCTGCTCACATCCCCTTGTCGATGGCGATAAGTTAATTGTCCTTGTCGGTGGTAAGAATTCTGCTGTCGTCGCCTTTGATAAGAAAACCGGTAAAGAACTTTGGAAGGCACTCGACACCAAAGACATCGGCTATTGCTGCCCCGTGATTATCGAAGCTGGTCGCACACGCCAACTGATTATCTGGCATTCGGAAGCGTTAGTGAGTCTCGATCCTGAAAAAGGGACGCAGTATTGGTCGCAGAAATTGGCCCCTTCTTATGGCATGTCGATTATGACACCGGCAAAGGTCGGCGATTATCTCTATGTCGGCGGGATTGTGAACAAGGGTCTTGCCATGAAGCTGAGTACGGAAGCCCCGAAAGCGGAACTCGCGTACACCGCAGAACGCGACACGGGTGTTTTCTGCAAGATCAGTAGCCCCGTCGTCGTGGACAATCACCTCTACGGGATTTGCATGAATGGCGAATTGCGTTGCGTCGAAGCGGCAACCGGTGCAAGAAAATGGGAAACGACACGCCCTGCCTTGAATTCCGACAAAGGAGCAAACTCAGGCGGAGCATTCGTAGTGAAGAACGGCGATAAGTTCTTTATCTTCGGCGAAACAGGGCATCTGGTGATCGCGAAGTTAAGCCCGAAAGGTTACGAAGAAATCGACCGAGCCAAAGTGATCGAACCAACAAGCAATACCTTCGGGCGTAATTATGTGTGGTCGCACCCTGCATTTGCGAATAAGTGTGCCTTTATACGTAACGATAAAGAGATTATTTGCGTTTCGCTGGCGAAGTAGAGGGGTCAGTCTTCGATCTTCGGTTCTAAGCCATCTGGAAACAAACCGCCTAACTGTCGCTGAAGTTGGGATAAAGCACGGTTGTAGGCACGCGATGCCCAACGGGCGCTGGCCTCTTGGTTCTTTTCCGGTTGAAGCTGGTTCCCGATCTCAGCGAAACTACAATCGGTGAAGAATTTCAGCCGGAATACTTCGCCCAAATCGCCTTCGAGAGCGTGAACCGCGTTGTAAAACAATTCCCAACGGGCAAGGTCTTCCGAAGTGCAGCCCACATCGACGAACTCAAGCGTCATTTCGTTGCCATCTTCATCAACAGGTATTTGCACTGGAACACGGGGGTCGCCGAGGTGTTCGCGATAATTGCGGACAAGGGTAATCAATTCCCAGTGAAGCTCGCGTGCCGCCATCGCGAAAAAATCTTCCCGATTGGTGATGACGTAGTTTTGCAGTCGCTTGTAAAGGCGAAGTTGCAAGCCAACAAGCACAACCGCCGGACCAACTGGTACGCGCCGAGGGTAGTTCGGATGAGTTGTCGCAACCGTTTTTCGGTGCGCAGCATCAGTTGATTGAAGCTATCTCGGTTTGCCAAAAGGTTGGCACCCGAGCCTTTATTTAACAAGTAATTGGTATCTACCATCTGTTCCGCGCAAAGTTCGGTAGGCAAGCTAGAGAGGCTGGCAAAGACATTATATCAACTTTTCGTGAAGATATTGCAAGAGGACTTGTCGAAAAATGTTACAATTCGGGTAACGGGAGGCCGGATCGCGTGCCATCGCCTTTGCTAATATCGGGGAAAAGCTGGGAGAAATATCCTTACGAAACTCATGAACATTCGGTCGGTGATCTTCCAAAATTTTCGCGTATAACTGTCCAGAACTCCCCCCAGAAAAGGGAGGATGACCCGTCAGCATAAAAAATAACGTCGCCGCCATCGAATGCTGGTCCGACGCGGGTTTCACGTTGCGAAAATCGTGAATCTGTTCGGGCGCCATAAAGGCCGGTGTCCCTGCGGTCACCCCTGTGAGTGTCAAATGACTGTGATCATCTTCTAATGATCTCGCTAATCCAAAATCAGCTATTTTCACAACCTCATCCGTTGATGATTGTCTAATCATCAAATTCGATGGTTTAATATCACGATGAACGTAATTATATTCATGTGCATAATGTAAACCCTCAAGCGCTTGAGTGATATATCTCAATGCCACATCAAGTTTAAGGGGACCACGATGGCGGATTAAATTGGCAGCGTCGGTACCTTCGACCCATTCCATAATTAAGTAGGGCATTTGGTCCGATTTACTCAGATCGTGATATTGCACGATATTGGGGTGACTGAGCCTCGAGAGGATACGCCCTTCGCGATAGAACCTTCTCAAAACGTGACTGGTCGGCCCCGCTTGCAGGTTCAGAAACTTGAGTGCAACATCGACGCCATCGTTCAAACGACGGGCACGATACACCGTCCCCATACTCCCTGAACCAACCTTTGCGAGAATTTCAAACCCGGTTACTTGCGGGAAAGGGTTCGGACGTTTGGGTGGGTCGCTGCTCGACTCTTCTTTCGGGAGACTTAACTTCAGCAAGGCTGCATATTGGGGAAAGCGTTTGAAAAAATCGATCAGTCGAGGCGATTCTTTATTCTGCTTCCGAAGGTGGTACTCGCGTTGGATGAGTTCTAACGCAATGTATTCGGCATCGTACCCGCTTGGAATCTGGGCAATGTAGCGTTCGGCAGGGTGACGTTGACCAGCTCGCCAATCGACATCGATTTGGGCAAGTTGCACATCGAGAAAAACCGATTCGGGGTCTTCGGCATCGGTCAGGGAAACCTTGATGACGGTTTCGCCAACCCGTATCTCGTCGCCGTCGAGCAGATTGGTCGAATCGTGAATACGCCGTCGCCCGACAAGGGTTCCGTTTCGGCTTCCTAAATCGAGAATTCGACAGATAGGGGGGTTGACTTCAATCAGAAAATGCGAACGCGAAACGTAGGCATTGTTCGGCAGGCGAAGGTGACAACTTCGCGAACGCCCCAAAATAAACGTATCGTGTTTTTGGAAACTGTACACAGTTCCGATGAT
>VYLT01000037.1_pt1 | contig 29771 bp, 27 predicted proteins | sample 5114261 | NCBI WGS metagenome assembly VYLT01 (sample SAMN12291815, study PRJNA351875) | freshwater metagenome | isolation source: freshwater lake | place: USA: Michigan, Little Long Lake | collected 2011-07-12 | reverse complement strand
TTGCACGTTTGATAATTTATCGATTAAGATGTTGCTCGGATTGCCCAGCGTAATTTCGCTGAACGGGAACGGGGATTGTTATAGCGTTCTTCGTGACCAGCACGGATGGGGTCATCGCTGATTTTGGAATAAAGCCCGTTGCGATGACCTTCGCGGAAGGCCCGTTTCACTATGCGATCTTCGCCACTATGGAACGAGATAAACGCAGCTCGTCCGCCGGGATTGAGTATCCAAGGAAGCACTCGCAAAAGCTCTTGCAGATTCGAGAGTTCGCGATTGACCAAGATACGCAACGCCTGAAAAACACGGGCAATCGGCCGAATTTTCTGTTGGCGTGGACGTGCTTGGCCGGGCAATGGGTTGTAATTAACAATCACTGGAGCTGCGTCGCTAATCAGTTTGGCAAGTTCTCGTGTCGTTGTCGGTGGGGTGCCGTTTTGGAATTGTTCGACAATCGCAAGGGCTATTTTCTCGGCTTGGGGTTCATCGCCAAACGTGCTAAACGCTTCGGCCAATTCTTCTGTAGAAAGGGTCTGCATAAGCTCGAATGCGGTTCGTCCTCGGGTCGGGTCCATCCGCATATCTAACGGGCCGGTACGAGCAAACGAAAAGCCCCGTTCGGGTGTATCGATCTGCATAGACGATACGCCAAGATCGGCAAGCAAGGCATCGCATCCCGTGTAACCCACTTCGCCCAGCACTTGGGGAACCCCTGCAAAATTCCCGTGATGGAGCGAGTAAAGGTTCCCCACAGCACCGAGACGTTCTTCCGCAGAAGCCAGATTCGCCGAATCCAAATCGAGAGCGATCAGGCAACCTTCTGTGCCGACGGCTTTGAGCATCTCAAACGAGTGACCGGCAAAGCCAAGCGTACAATCGACCACGATATTCCCCGGCTGAATGGCAAGGGTTTCCAGCACCTCTTGAAGGAGAACCGGACGATGTTCACCGGGGTTTGTCGAACGCGGACGACGGAATTTCACAGGGGTTTCTCAAAGAATTACAGGAATTATTCAATGGTTGAAAGCAGGGCGCTCATTTCGGAATAGGCGTGATCGTCGCCGACACGTTTGGCAACATCCATTCCCTTTTTGAGGACAGCACAAGCTTCACCAACCCGACCAAGAGTATTCAGTATCTGCCCTGCCTGAAGGAATGCCGGAACGTACTCCCCCTTCTCGGTGATGACAAGGAGCTTGGTTGCCGCTGTTGAATCATCGCCAAGTGCGGAATACTCCATCGCCAACCCGTAAAGCAAAAAGGGATCGTGAGGATCGTCTACCAAAAGGGATTCGATCTGGGCCATCCGCGAACTACGAACCGACATAGCTTCTTCCGAAAGAAAAGGGGCGTCGGGATATTGTAGGAAATCGGGATTCGGGTGAGCGAACATCGGGGTTCGTCTGTGGCTAAGCCTCTTTTCTGCGTTGTGCTACTTCGATTTATTGCTAGGTCCGAAATCTTTTACGTTTGGACGAATTGAGTTCCGTTTGGATGGGCGCGCGAGTGAGAATCCTTTCGGAAATTCAGCGAGATTTTCTCATCTCTGAAAGTGTTGTTCTACAGTTCGAGGATTCTTTTCGGGCTTACTGTTCTCCCCAACAACCGAAAACCTACCCTGCGGACTGTATGCTGACAGAAAATCACGATTTTCTTGCTGCAATTTGCGAGAAACCCGAAGACGATGCTCCTCGGCTCATCTACGCCGATTGGCTCGACGAGCACGGACAAGAATCGCGTGCAGAGTTTATTCGGGTGCAGTGCGCCCTTGCTTCTATTCCCGATAACGACCCGCGACGGCCTGCCCTTGAAGAATGTGAAGCCGATCATCTGACCCGTCACCATTCGCAGTGGTCGGAGTGCCTAAAAGGGTTTGCGGGTTGGACCGAGTTTCGACGCGGGTTTATCGAAACAATCAATATCGAATCACGCCGATTTCTGCAACACGCCGACGAACTTTTTTCTATCGCTCCCATCCGTAATGTCCGCTTGCTTGACGTGGGAAGCTCCCTGAGCCGGATTGTCGATTGTCCGATGCTCTCGCGTTTGAATGCCCTCACCATCTATGCTCAACATCGTGGGGAAGACCTCCCGAAAGCCCTTGCGAGTTCCCCATATTTGGAAAACTTGACCGGATTGAATTTGGGTCGAAATCGCCTCGGGGATCGCGGGGCCGAGTTGATTGCCACTTCGACTCGTTTCAAAAACCTTTCCCAATTGGACCTTCGAGATAACGCGATAGGCGATCAAGGGGCGTCGGCTTTCGGGGAATCTTCCCAACTCAAATGCTTGAACTCCCTTGAGTTAGGACGTAATGAAATTGGTCGCAGGGGTCTCGAAGACCTTGTTTGCTCGCCCACGTTAGAAGGGCTACGACACATTGGTCTTACCTTGAATTACGTCGGTGCGCAACGATCTGGGGCGCCGAAAACAGGTTCATCGGGGGTAACTTCGTTGGACCTTTCAGGAAATGCAATCGGTCCCGATTCTATCATGGGGTTGATTGAACTTTCGGGTCTGATTCAACTGCAAAACCTCGACCTTGCACACAACGAGCTTGGAAATACCGGGGCTTGGGCCTTGTCGCGTTGGAATCTTCTTTCCGGAATACGGGTTCTGAAACTGAATAGCAATCGAATTGGAGATGAGGGGGTACGCTCGCTGGCAAGGTCGAACTACTTGAGTAACCTGACCGAACTAGACCTGAGCGAAAACCCGATTCACGACGCCGGAGCATTGGAGCTACTGAGCGCCCCAAGTTTGACCCGTTTGACGAGATTGGGAATGCCAAACCTCGGCTTGACCCCAACTACGCGACGGGCATTGCAAACCCGATTCCGAGAGAAAAACCCGATTTCGGGATAGAGCAAAAGTTGCCTAACACCCATTAGACAAGAGGGTTCCGAAATTGTAACCTTTTTGAGAAATTTTCCTTTTTTTCTTCTGAGAAATCGGTTAAGATGCCGTATAAGTAGGCAATAAATGCCTATACCTCTTTCATTTCTTATTTTATGAGGTCCTTCATTATGCGTCGTTTTTATCTGAACCGTTCAAAGGGTTTTACCCTGATTGAACTCTTGGTGGTGATTGCAATCATCGCCATCCTGATCGGGTTACTGTTACCCGCAGTGCAAAAGGTTCGCGAAGCTGCGAACCGAATTTCCTGTGCGAACAACCTGAAGCAAATGGGTGTGGCAGTCCACAACCATCACGACTCGATTGGCACTTTGCCTCACGGGGGCGAAGCATGGTGGGTTGCGCCAGACTATGTCGCAGCAGGAACCCCACAAACCGGTAACCAACAAGGAGCCGGTTGGGGCTTCCAATTGCTTCCATTTATGGAACAAGAAAACGTCTACAACGGCGGCGGAAACACCACAATCAACAACTGCCAAGCGTTTGTTCGTGGCGCTCCGATCAAGACCTACTTCTGCCCTGCGCGGGGTAAAGCTCGGGTGTTCATTGGTAATTCGTGGTATGGACCGGCTGGGAACTTACCTTTCGCTCAAACCGACTATGCAGGTTCTGAAGGGACCGGAAACAATGGGGCAGTTGTTTATAGCCCTCGTGGCTCGGGCAACCCCATCACCTTTGCAGGTCTTGCTGATGGCACTGCTAACACCATCTTCATTGGTGAAAAGATGTTAGATCGCCGATACCTGAGTAACTTCCAAGGGGATGACAACGAAGGTTACACCTCCGGTTGGGATCACGACGTCATTCGCCTCACGAGCCGGAATCCACTTCGGGACACCACAACCATCGGTTGGGGGGAACAACGATTCGGTTCGGCACACAGTAGCGGTTTCAATGCTGTCATGGGCGATGGCTCGGTTCGTCATATTCGTTATTCGATTAACTTGACGACCTTTGCGGCAATGGGGACCCGTGCGGGTGGCGAAGCCTTCGCAAACGAATAATAATCCCGAATTCTAACAACACAGAAGACCGAGTTTCCTTTTGAAAACTCGGTCTTCTTTTTCATTCACAAGATTCATTCATCCGGAGCAATTATGCTTTCCAAATCTCTCCTCTGGAAATCGCTGCTACTCCTTGTTGGGGTGACCTTCTGTGGTTGTAGCAAGAAAGAACAAGTCGTTAGCGTGCAAGGCAAGCTGGTCGATGGCGACAGGCCATGGACGTTCGATCAATCGAAGGTCGTGCTACCCCCCGGTGTTCGGGCGATGCCCCCGACAGCGAAAGGCGGAGGTGGCGGACCAATTACCGTTTGCTTCCAATCGGTTGAAGGGAACGACAGTTTCTACCCCAATTTTGACCCTTCGGCGGGGACGTTCACGGTCAACGGCGTAAAACCCGGTCGCTACAAGATCGCCATCTACGGAACAATATCTCCGAAAGACGAGGACGACCCCTTCAAAGGGAAATTCAAACTCGACCGAACGCAGATTATACGCGATATCGAAGCGGGCAAGGATATTGTGATTGATGTGAGCAAACCGGCAGGTTGACATGTGAGGGTTCGGGAATCTCCCGAACCTCGAACTTACTTTTTCTTCGGTTCCTTTTTCTCGAAGAATATCACATGCTGCCAGGGGAGGGTCTTATTGGTTTCGAGGTGGCGTAGCTCTTTGAATTCTTCCATCTCTTTGATGACTTGAGCTTCCGTCATTTTATGAACCAATTTAATCGGCACTTTGTCATCCTCTTTGCGGAACTCGACAAACACCAACTTCCCGCCGGGCTTGAGGGCCTTGACCATCTTTTCCGTCATCTCGTAGGGGAATGCAAATTCGTGATAAACATCGACCATGATAATCATGTCGAGCTTCTCGTCAGGGAGTTTGGGATCGGCTTCTTTGCCCAACACCAAATCGATATTCTCGACTTTCTTTTTCTCGGCTTTGGCTTTCATCATGTCGAGCATCTCTTGCTGAATATCGACGGCGTAGATTTTACCCTTTTTCCCGACAATCGTAGACATTCGGAATGCGTGATACCCCGTGCCTGCACCAATATCGGCAACGTGATCGCCTTCCTTCAGTTTGAGAATTTCGATGAGCTTACTTGGAGCTTCCTCTTTCTCGCGTTCGGGCCGTTCCAACCACGATGCCCCCAAGTGACCCATCACATAGGCAATCTCACGCCCCATATAGAATTTGCCAATGCCGTTGGGATCGTGTTTGGCTTTCCATTCGTAACGCCCATCTTTCTTATCCTTGATCTCCTGCGGGTACGCTATCGACCCCACAAGCACAAGTAACCCGCACACAAACAAGCTGGCACAAAATCGCATAGTTAAACCTCCTCTTTAGGAGTTGTTGGTTGACGATTGTTAGTTGTCAGTGAACACACCCACCCACAAAACCAAAAAGGATGGTGATTATCCAACTGGACTATTAAGTCAATTCCTTTACTAACAACTAACAACCATCAACTAACAACTACTATAACCAAATTACCTTCGACTTGGCATCCTTTTTTCGGCTACAATACCTATACTGACTCTCCTACCGTGAGAGTGGCCTGTTATCTGCATTCGTTTGTGTGGCCCGAACCCTTATTTTGGAGTGGATTGAATGTCTCGAACTCTGCTGAGTTTGATGCTCCTTGCTTTTGCTGTGCCTGCGTTTGGTGCAGACTTTTCCAAAGAAGGGGTCGCATTCCTTCAGAAGCATTGCTATTCCTGTCACGGGGCCGAGAAAAAGAGAGGGGAGATTACCTTCCACACTTTCAAGGACGATGCCAGTTTGATTAAGGAACGCAAGCTGTTCGACTCGGTAGCTCGCGTTGTGGCATCGGGTGAGATGCCTCCCAAAGATAAACCCCGTCCCTCTGTCGAAGAGTACGATACCTTTCTGAAAGTCGTGAAGACCGTTTACGACAAACACGATGCCACTGCCAAACCCGATCCCGGACGGGTGACCATTCGACGTTTGAACAAAGTCGAATACTCGAATACCGTGCGTGACCTGCTGGGGGTCGATTTTAACCCAACGGAAGATTTCCCCTCCGACGACATCGGTTACGGGTTCGATAATATCGGCGATGTGTTGAGCGTCTCGCCAGTGCTGATGGAACGCTATCTCAATGCTGCCGAAGCGGTCGCACAACGGGTGATTGCATCCCCTTTGCCCAAGCCTTCGGATCGTTGGCAGGGCGGAAAGTATCTGGAACCGGGTGGAAATTGGCCCGATAAGAAATTCCGGTTGGCCGAAAAAGGCTTTCTCAACACTCCGTATAAACTCGGCCTTTCGGGTGATTATGTCTTCAAGTTCAAAGCCTACGGAACATTCACAGGCGACGAACCTTTGAAGGTCAGCATCAAGGTTGACGATAAAGAAGTTGCTAAGGAAGAAATCAAAGTCACCGACGAGAAGAACGCCAAAGTCTACGAATACAAACTCAAGATTGATAGGGGAGATCGTCGCATTTGGGTCACGGTGTTGAACCCCGGTAAAAAGGAAGACAAGACTGAACGCACGTTGCATGTCGAGTGGTTCCATCTTCACGGCCCAAGTGATACCCGTCCGCAAACCCACCGCGACTTTACCCAAGCCGATACGACTAAGCCCAAAGCCGAACAAACCAAAGAGCTTCTGACCCGTTTCTTGAACCGGGCATTCCGCCGCCCTGCCACAACCGAAGAAGTAACCCGTCTGGTCAAACTCGTAGACGCTGCTCAAACCAAAGGCGAAAGCTACGAAGGGGCATTGCAACTGGCGATTCAAGCAACGCTCGTTTCACCGAAGTTCTTGTTCCGCGTCGAACTCGATAACCGACCGGCAGGCCCAGAGCCGAAACCGTTAGACGAGTACCAACTTGCTTCACGTTTGTCCTACTTTATCTGGGCATCAATGCCCGACGATGAGCTTTTCAAACTTGCAAGCGAAGGGAAACTCTCAGCGAATCTCGAACCGCAAGTGAAGAGGATGCTCAAAGACCCGAAAGCCAAATCTCTTGTCGATAACTTCGTGATGCAATGGTTACAGTTAAAGCGTCTTTCAAGTTTCACCCCCGACGCCAAGATGTTCCCAAAGTTTGACGAGCGATTGAAACAGGCGATGCTCACCGAAACCGAAATGTTCTTTTCGGAACTCATTCGAGAAGACCGTAGCATCCTCGACATTATCGATGGAAAATATACCTACCTCAACAGCAGCCTTGCAGGTCATTACGGAATCGCCGACACGAAAGGGAACCTTTGGAGCACACCCGCGAAAGAGAAACGTCCGGGTGGCACGCAAATCCCGTGGGATAAATTTGTGCGAGTCGAGCTTCCCGACAACGGCCCGCGTGGGGGAATTCTGACGCAAGCCAGTATCCTCACGGTGACGAGTAACCCGACTCGCACGAGCCCTGTCAAACGGGGTAAATGGGTTCTCGAACAGGTTCTTGGCACGCCTCCCCCACCCCCGCCACCTGATGTTCCCGAACTCGAAGCTAAAGAAGGGATGAAACCTTTGACCCTTCGCAAGCAAATGGAAGTTCACCGTGAGAACGTCGCCTGTGCGAATTGCCATGCCAAGATGGACCCGCTCGGTTTCGCATTCGAGAATTACGATGCCGTCGGAGCATACCGTTGGAAAGACGGCCAAGACGATATCGATGCTTCCGGGGAACTACCCGGCGGAGTGAAATTCAAAGGTTCAACAGAACTCAAGAAGATTCTCAAAGACAAACAAGACCAAGTCGCACGCGGAGTGTCCGAAAAGCTCTTGATCTACGCCCTCGGTCGCGGCCTCGAATACTACGACAAACGCTCACTCGACGGAATTGTGACCGCCACCGCCAGAGGGGACTATAAATTCTCGTCGCTGGTGTTAGGTATCGTGCAAAGCGACCCCTTCCGCAAACGACGCGGAACAACGGGGGAGTAGGGATTTTCAATAGACGAAAACTGGTCGTAGCAAAAACAAATTCAGGATTAACCGAGGCTTCCAGCGAGCCGAGAACGTAAGTGACCGGTGTTCAGCGATATTACTCAAACACCGGTCACTTACGTTCCCGGCTCGCTTTTTGTAAAACTCCATTCTATCAAGGTTTGATAAGACACTTGGTACGTTAAAATAGGGATATCAACCTTTCTCGGATGTCTCTCATGAATCCAACACCTCCACCAAACGGCGCATCCTTCCCTATTTATCCAGTTCCCCCAGAGGTGCTGGCATGGGCGAGAGAAACCTTCGACATGGAAGAGTTTCGCCGTGAGATCGCAGAAATTGAAGCGGGCAACTTCTACACGATGGACGAAGTGATCGCAGAAATCGAAGCAATGGATGATAAATCGTGACTCTTGAAGAGCCAATCCGATACACACTGCATCTCTCAAACTGGGTGAGCGTGTGCATTGCTGAAGTTGCCAAAACTGCGGATGATCGCGTAGACGGGACGGCCTTCGGGTGTGGCAACGGGTTCGGGTGTTTTTCTGGAAAGCTCGTAAATTCACGGAACTCCGGCCACTAACGTGGGCTGTCTCGCTGAGTCTTCTGGTATCGAGAGGTTATGGGGAAAACCCGTAATCTCAGCGAGCCGGCCCACGTTAGCGACCGGAGTTTTGCGACTATCGACATCCAGAACCGTTGCCACACCTGAGTAAAACTTGCCAGTTCGCCTGTTCTTCCCCTACGCCCGAATCCCGATTTGCTCTGAAACGTAGAAGGTCACTTTTGGGTATCTTTAAGAAGTGGGCTTCCTTTAGAATGGGGATATTGGTTAAAATAAGTTAGTCGCCGGTACCTGAATCGTCCCTATAAATTGGGGAAGGCTTCGTTTCACACGAATTATTACTCTAGCCCAGAACTTTTTGAAAGGACTTGTTAACATGACCCGGCTCTTGTGGCTTGGGGCTGTTTTGGTTTCTGCTACCCTCTTTGCAGGATCAACCAACGCAGCCGATCTCGTTGCTGGTAAAACCTATGCCGTTGTCGTTGGCACGGGAACATTTACCGACGAACTCATCAAATCGAACCCGAACGCAGAAAACGACGCTGCTGCCTTTGCAAAACTCCTGCTCGACCCCAAAATCTTCGGCGTCGATAAGGCTAATCTCAGCGTGTTGACCACTGCAAAAGGGGCCGACACACCCGCGACCAAAGCCAATATCCTCAAGGCAATTAAGGCTGCAACCTCCTCTGCAACCGAGAAAGACCGGGTTATCCTGTTCTTTGTCATGCAAGGTGCAACGACGGCAGAGCGTCCCGTTCTGTTTGCTGGCGATTCGACCTTCAAAGATCGGGCCAAAGACGGCATCACCGCAACCGACTTGGAAGAAGCCGTTAAGGGAAGCAAAACCGGTCAGTTGATTGCCTTCGTCGATGTGAACCTCAAAGCCACAAACGCGAAGGAAAACCTGCTTGCTCCCCGTATCAGCGACCTCATCAACGTGTTGCAAGGCTTCAAAGAACAACACGACCCCGATAGCGATGCCAAACCACCGGCGGGTCGCACCGTTTTCTTGGCTGGTCCTTCCGCTTATATCCCTCTTCAAGATGGCAAAAGCGGTCTGTTCACCAAGACTTTGATTCAAGGTCTTTCAGGTAAAGCCGACACCGACGGGTACGAAGCCGATGGAAACATCACCATCGACGAACTTGAAAAATACCTCGAAAAAGAGATTCCGGCTGCTGCTCAAAAAATCGGCACAAACAACGAAGAAAAGAACCAACGACCTATCGCCCTTTATCCAGAAATTAAATACGTCGTCGCCCACAATCCCGAAGTCATTGCCAAAGTCACAGCCACTTTAGACAAAGCTCTCGCAAGCCTCAAAGGTGCAAAGCTCGGCGACGAAGTGACCGAAGAAGCCAAACGTCTCTTGGGCCAAATGCCCAAGCTCAAAGCTCAACAAGACCTTCGTAAGACCTATCAGAAATTCGCAGCTGGCGATCTGACCCCAGAACAACTCAAAGCCGAACGTGAAAAAGTCATCGCTTCGCTCAAGATGGAACCCGCCGATGCCAAAGAATACTCCGACAAGGTTGTGACTGCTCTTGAGATTATCAAATCGAACTACATCAAGAAATTGGTGTTGGGAGAAATGGTTGCTCAAGGGATTCGCCGTCTCTACGAGAAGTGCGAAACGCCGATCCCTGCTGCGGTGAAAGATCAACTCGACGGGGCTAAGGAACTTAAAGCCAGCGAACTCAAAACCTTACTTGTCGAAGCTCGGGTTGCCCTCGGCAAACGCGAAGACCTCGACAAGGAAAAGGACACCGAATTTACGATTGGTGCTTCGCTCGGCAAATTGGTTGATCCTTACACGACCTACACCCCGAAAGAAGACGTTGCTCAGATGGAAAAAGACCTTCGCGGTCGATTCCCCGGTATCGGCGTGCAAGTTCGTCGTGACATTAGCCGCGATGCCTTGCTCGTTATCACACCGATTCGCAATAGCCCTGCCTACAAAGCGGGCCTCATGGCGGGCGACCTGATTACCGAAGTCACCACCCCAACAGGGCGTGACGGCAAGAAGCTCGACAAACCCGAAACGATTAGCACAAAAGGCATGGAAGTCAGCGACGCCGTGAAGCTCATCACCGGGCCTGAAGGCACAGTCGTGAAACTGAAACTCCTTCGCGAAAATAAAGAAGGCAAACTCGAAGAGATGGAAAAGACCATCACTCGCGGGATTGTCGAATCTGAAATTCTCTTCGGGTGGAAACGCAAGGACGACGATTCATGGGATTGGTACATCGACTCGAAGAACAAGATCGCTTACATGCACTTGAACCAATTCGGGGCCAACAGTAATCGCGATATCAAACGAGCTATCGAAGAACTGGACAAGGATAAGTTCAAAGGGTTGATCCTCGACCTGCGATTTAATCCCGGTGGTTACCTCAACCAAGTTCAACCGATTTGCGACCTGTTCATTGACGACGGCGTCATTGTTTCGATCCGTCCGCAGAACCTGAAGGAAAAAGAAGTTTCCTTCAAAGGGAAATCGGAAGGAAGCTATTTGAACTTCCCGATTGTTGTGCTTATCAACGGTCAAAGTGCTTCGGCTTCCGAGATTCTTGCAGCTTGCTTGCAAGATCACGGGCGAGCCATCATCATGGGCGAACGCTCTTACGGAAAGGGGAGCGTTCAATCGACCCTTCCCTATGACGGGACGGGCGGTTTGCTCAAGTTCACAACTTCGACGTTCTGGCCACCCAGCGGAAAGAACCTGAACAAAGCCAGCACCAGTGGCAAAGACGAAGACGAATGGGGTGTGAAACCCGACACGAGTTTCGAGTTGAAACTTGAGAAATCGGAATCCTTTGAATTGGCCGAGAAGCTCCGCGATTGGACGATCATCCCTCGCAAAGACATCCCCGCCAAAGAGAAACCCAAAGAGTTCAAAGATCGTCAACTGGACGCCGCACTCAAACACCTGCAACAACAAGTGAAACCACTCGTTGGCGGTAAGTAATCGAAAACGTGATGGGATAAAACGAAAAGGCCCCAGCCTTTTGGCTGGGGCCTTTTTATTTGTTGTGAGCCTATTTCAAATCAAGGGCCGACTTGTCCGTTGACTCGTTCGTAGGTCATAATCGGTTGGCCTGTTGTCGGGTTTATTTCCCATTCAGAGGCGTCCGAACCAATTCCGATACCCACATGGATCGAAGGCCAATTGCCGAAGAATTCCGGTGGGTACCAGTAGAACGGGATTGGATCGCCCGGTAAGCACAAACCAGCGTTGGTTTCCCAGCAGCGAAATTGCGTGAGAATGTGCTTCGGGAAGAAGAATACGTCTTGATAGAATGCACCCGCCGAAACGAAGGGTTGCAAGAACCCGAGTTCCCAGCCGTAGCGTTCGACGTTCTTCTCTTCAAAGAAAAGGCGACGATGGACGACGTAGGCAGGTTCGACTCGCATCGTCATTTGCGAGAAGGTTCGCGGTTTAAGCTGTTCTTTGCTGAGGACGGGTTTTTCAGGAAACTTCGCGACTTCGGGGCGCGCATTATCTGCAAAAGCCTGTTTCATCCGTTGCTCAAATTGGGATTCGGTTTCGCGTGCCCCAAAGAGGCGATCTGCACTCGGTGGTTCGGTCCGGAGAACAAACCGAATAGATTCGGCGGAATCAAGCGACTTGGGAGCCGTTGCTTGGACCCGTTTGAGGTCTGGTTCGGTATTGGTTGGCACCGGTGGAAGCGACCCGACCTTTGGAGGGGCTAACGATTTGGGGCTTGGCGTGAAAGAGGGATCGGCCCCACCCGTTTCATTGACGGGTCGTGGGCGAAAAGACGATGCCGGTTCTTGTGCGAGTGCCACCCCTGTAAGGGCGAGAACGCTTAGACCGATTAACCAATGCTTAATCGTCGTTCGGGGTTGAACCTTCCCGTGACGAGTAGTTTGGTGCTTCCTGCGTAATAAAGATATCATGCGGATGACTCTCCTGAACCGAAGCAGCGCTCACTTGGATGAACTTCGCCTTAGTGCGGAGTTCCTCAAGGTTTCGCGTCCCACAGTACCCCATACCCGAACGTAACCCACCGACAAGCTGATACACGAACGGTGCGAGGTGTCCCTTAAACGGAACGCGACCCTCGACCCCTTCGGGTACCAATTTACCAGTGCCTGCCCCTGCCACCGATCCTGCTTCCTTGCCTTGGAAATATCGGTCGCCAGAGCCAGCCATCATTGCGCCGAGCGACCCCATGCCGCGATACGCTTTGAATGTACGTCCTTTGAATAATATCGTTTGACCGGGCGATTCATCTAAACCGGCGAACAAGCCGCCAATCATCACGCTGTGGGCACCGGCTGCGAGAGCCTTCGTGATGTCCCCTGAATAGCGAATCCCCCCATCGGCAATAATCGGGATTCCGGTTCCTTGCAAGCCTTTTCGGGCTAAAGCAATCGCAGAAAGTTGAGGAACCCCCACACCCGAGACAATACGGGTTGTGCAGATTGACCCCGGCCCGATTCCGACCTTAACCCCGTCAGCCCCCGCATCGGCAAGGGCTTTCGCACCTTCTGCGGTTGCCACATTCCCCGCAATCACATCGATATTGTGCCGTTTCTTCAGTTCACCAACCGTTGCGATCACATTCTTCGAGTGACCATGTGCCGAATCGACAATCAGCACATCGACACCGGCTTCAATCAGGCTTGCGGCTCGGTCGTAATCGTGAACCCCGATAGCAGCCCCTACTCGGAGACGGCCTCGAGAATCTTTATTCGCATGTGGGTAACGCGAGTTTTTATCGATGTCCTTGATTGTGATTAATCCCTTCAATCGGTATTGATCGTCTACAAGGAGAAGTTTCTCCACTTTATTTTCCATGAGGATTCGTTCGGCTTCCTCAAGGGTGGTGTTTTCCTTTGCAGTAATCAGGTTATCTTTGGTCATCACCTCCGAAATTTTCTTCGAGTTGTCCGACAAGAAACGCAGGTCGCGCCGAGTGAGAATCCCCCGTAAGTATCCATTCACCGTAATAGGTACGCCCGAAACGTGATGGTCTTCCATGAGCTTACGGGCTGTCGCAACCGACTCTTCTGGCGGAAGGGTGACGGGGTCCGCAATGACGCCATTCTCGGAACGCTTGACCTTATCGACCTCGCGTGTTTGAATGGCAATCGTCATATTCTTGTGAATAATCCCGATGCCACCCTCTTGAGCAAGGGCAATAGCCAATTCGCTTTCGGTAACGGTATCCATAGGCGAAGAAACGATAGGAATATTCAAACGTATATTTCGTGTGAGTTGCGTGCGGATATCGGCTTCTTTGGGTACAATTTCAGAAAACCCCGGCTCAAGCAGCACATCGTCGAAGGTAATCCCCTGATATGCGATTCGGTCTTGCATGTTAATCTTCACTCCTTGTAGTGGAATGAATTATACAGGATCGGCCAGAGGTGGAACAAGTCGGGGCCAAAGACGCTCTAAAACAAAGCATTGTTGGGGCTACCCGATTTGTTAGACGGTGCTTGCTAACTGGCTTTCTGGGAACGATTGACTATCAACATTATCAAGCCAAAACCGTTGCTTGCGCATTTTGAAGTTGCGCTGATACGAATCAGAATAACGTAAATGGTTACAGATAGCAATTTACAAAAAAGCTAGAAAGGGAAAAACGGGAACCATTCTTTTTAGCCCACCTGCACAAGCAGTGGGGCGGAGGCAGCGACGATAACGGCTTCCCTATCGAACTAAAATAATCGTATTCGTTTCGATGAAAAATTCGATTATCCCTTAAAAATAAGGGTTTGGTGATTCTTATGGGGTAAAGGTGAAGTCGCTGCCTCCGCCCCACCGCTTGCGCGGATGGGCTAAGGAAAACAGCTTCGCCCTTATTATCTTACCTCTATCAGCGCAACTTCAAATCTTGCGCACCGGTCTAACAAAATCAAAACGCCTGTCTTTTAGACCCAACGGGGCTTTGTTTTCGACGGGGTCTTCGGCCCCGGTTTAGGGTATAATTGAACAATGGGTCGCATTGGTCAGCCCTCACCAAAACCAGAAAATGCGTTCCGACTTGGCCTACATGGTCAAGTTGTTTTCAAACCTAACCAACACAAAACCCCTCTGGGACAAAGCTCTTAAAGGATGGCATCACATGAAATCCGAACTCGTCGAAGAACTCAACCGCGAAGCAAGGATCGAAAAGCGTATCAGTCAGGTTACTGCCATCGAGCATTATCGCAAGGTAAACAGATAATGCCATCGAACTTGTCAGGCAATCCAAGTCGCAATTTCAGGAACAACTCAGATGGTGGGGTCTTGCGACGGTACTGGCGTTTGCTAATCAAAGGATTGAGGCACAGCCTATCGCAAAACGCACAAATCACAAGAAGGAGTTCGATTTCCCAGACCTGTAAAACTTCTTCGGTCTTGGCGATGATGTCTGCGGAAAGCCCCGCAGCTTCGAGATATTTTCGTTCTTGTTCGGTCATTCGACTGTTACCTTTTGCTTGAGACGGTTCTACTCACCAACCTTTTTCCCTCTTTCTAAGTCGAACACCACAACCCCACTGAAAGACGCGAGTACCTCACAAGCTCGAAGCATGTTGGCGTAACACTTGCTTTCAGTGCGAACGTCGGTACCCTCGAACTCAACCCGCCGTCTGCACTCAGCAATTTCCGTAGATAATGGGTGGTCGGAATGCCATTCTGCCATCTCACGGGATTCTTCAGCAAAGTGCGGTTCGCTGACGAGTGTTGCCAGCACCTGCCACCGTTTGGACGCAATTTCAACGGCACGATCACGACCTGCCTTGACAGACCTAATATCGCGGCGCGGGAATGCTTGGCGGAGACGGTCAACATAGACCTCGAAATCAAAGTCGCTATCGTCAGCAATAAAAGCAAGGATGCCGTGAAACTGCTCGACGGCCTTCGGTTCTGGCTTTGCCACCTTTGAAACCCTCCCTCGTCAAAGTTGAAATCACTCAAAACCACGCCCTTCTCACAAATCCTACTTTATCGCCTGAAAACTTGTTCACAGGGGCTTTTCTCGGGTGAACTCAAATGTTGTGCGGTGGTTCGATAAGAAAACCAACCGGAACCTACGTGGCACTCGAATTCGGTTTGCTGTCTTTATTTCGTAAAAGCTCTTTGGGTGCATCTTTCGATTCTGGAACGTAACTCTGCAACTCGTGGTTGCGGTCATCAATAAATAGGCGACCACAATCACGACACTCATAAACCATTCGGACAAACCTATCCAACACAGTATCCACCTGCGTGTGTGCTTCTTCTCTTGTGATCTGTCCGGCAGCAAGTTTATCTATCACCTCGGAATCGATGGCATCGTGGGTATCAAACCAGTTTTGGTCTGGAAATAAGTGGCCTTTGTACGATAAATAATCGGTCTGATCAACGATTACCGCCCCACACGGACAGAGAAATTTCATCTGGTAAATACTCCGTTGCCCCTTCTCACCTCTACCTTATCCCCTAAAAGTCCTCACTGCAAGACTTTTCCCCGCAACCTCCTACACCAATCCTAAGTCATCGGAGGGTATGCGATGGATGTGGTGGCGTTTGGGGAGGCGATGTTGCGGTTGACTCCGCCTGATATGCGTCGGGTGGAGCAGGCGTATAACTTTGATCTCGAAATCGGTGGGGCCGAGCTTAATACGTCGGTGGGGTTGGCCTGTTTGGGTCGGTCGGTGGCGTGGGTTTCACGTTTGTGTGAGAATCCGATGGGTCGCCTGCTCTTGAATCGGGTGCGTGAAACGGGTGTGCGTACCGATTTTGTGCAGATGGTTCCAGAAGGGCGTGTCGGCATTTACTTCCTTGAACAAGGGGCTGCTCCCCGTCCCGATGCCGTCTATTACGATAGGGTCGGTTCGACCATGAGCTTGACCCAACAGGGCCAACTCGATTGGGAAAAGATTCTAACGGGGGCCAAGTGGTTCTACCTAACGGGCATCACGCCTGCACTCAGTCCCTCTTGTGCGGAAGCTGCCCTCGAAGCGTTGCACTTTGCGAAACAGAAGGGGCTTTCGGTGTGCCTTGATCCAAACTACCGGGCCAAACTTTGGAACGTCGAAAAAGCTGCAAGCTGGTTACAGCAAGCGATACCTTTTGTTGATGTGTTAATCACCAACCCCGAAGATGCAGGGCGATTCTTTGCCTTCACCGGTGCAACCGATCCCGAAAGCGTATGCCGAGGGTTACTGGCACAATATCCCCATTTACAAGCGGTAGCCCTCACGACACGGCAAACCCTTTCGGTGTGGAATAATCGGGTAACGGGTTATTGCGGTGATCGCACAAGTTTCTTTACGTCGCCGACGTATGATGTTGAAATCGTAGATCGATTGGGTGCAGGCGATGCTTTCGCATCGGGGTTATTGCACGGTTTATTGGATAACGATCTGCAAAAAGGTCTCGAATACGGGATGGCATCGGCAGCGATTAAGCACAGCATCCCCGGCGATCTCCCGTGGCTTCGACTCGAAGAAATTGAGGCGTTACGCCAAGGTTCAGGATTGAAAATACGCCGATAATGGGCGATAATGGCGTTAGAATCTTGAGGGCCACATGGCACGAACTGCACATATTGAACGTAAGACGAACGAAACACAAATTGACCTGACCCTGAACTTAGACGGGACAGGCCAACACGATTTAGCAACGGGTGTCGGTTTCTTCGACCACATGCTAACGCATCTTTCGCGTCATGGTCTGTTCGACCTGAAAGTAAAGTGTGCGGGAGATTTGCATATCGATTCGCATCACACGGTCGAAGATGTCGGTATCTGTTTGGGGAAGGCGTTGGCAACGGCACTCGGCGATAAATCCGGCATTCGACGTTACGGCTCTGCCACACTCCCGATGGACGAAACGCTCGTCACGGTTGCTGTCGATTTATCGGGTCGCCCCTTCGTCGTGTGGCGTGCGGAAATCGAAAACGAAACACTGGGGGTCTTTCACTCGTCACTTGCAGAGGAGTTCTGGCGAGCGGTTGCAGCAACGTCGCTGATGAATTTTCATGTGGTCGTGCATCACGGTAAAAATACGCACCACATTATCGAAGCAATCTTCAAGGCATCGGCAATAGCACTACGCCAAGCCACCGAGATCGACCCCCGAAGAACTGGTATCCCTTCCACAAAAGGGTCATTATAACTATCGCCTGAGGAATAATCATGTCAGAAGAACGTCAACAAGCCAAGATGAAAGAGTTCATGTCACTGCTTCCTCTCACGTTGGAGATTGCAGGTTTACCCCGAGGCGAACTTGGCAAACCCTTCACCGACGGCCAAATGGAAGTGCGAGTGAACATGGTTCGCAACGCCTTCAAACTCGCCCGCCAACTGGTGATCGATGTCTCAAAGCCAACGGATACGCCCAATGGATGACAACAACCCGCAACCAGACGACATTGTGCAACCACGCCTACCCCTTTCAGAAACGATGCGAAAGTTTCTGGACGAACGTATTGCCGATATGAAAGCCAACCCCAACGACCGCCTTCCGTGGGAAGAGGTCAAAGCTGCGGCCCTTGCAAGGTACAAGAAAAAAGCGGAAGCCCCACAATGACGATGTTGCACTTCACCGAGGATGTTGTTCTTTGCGAAGTCTGTGGGTTTGTCGGCCTTGTCGGAGTTCGTTCACGAGAATGGGTTGCCTATCAAATGGCGAGGACGGTATCGCATCGGGTTCAGTTTGGTTTTTGCAGTGAATGCGGTATCATCGCAGTTCGATCAGGCGAAGGTAAGCCGATCAGCTTCCAAGAGCAAATCCGTTTACAGGTCAATGGCGAGGTTCAACTCGGCGAATGGATTGAAAAAACAGAATACGAGGTTTGCCCGAGATGCAAACAGGGAAATACGATAATCTGGTCTTTACCACAAACTTCCGATGGGATCGCATGTGTGAGGTGCCCCGAATGTTGTGAATATCTCAAAGTTGCGAATCTTCGAGTGAAGCATCCGAAATGGTGAGAAAAGATACTTAGTTTACCATCACGGCTGGGAACACCTCTTGGAATTATTGTGACGTTCGACAAACACACTTAACCCTTGTAATCTCACGTTTTCTCGCAAGAATATCCTTTGTCCACACGTCTTTTTTCTGGAGTGCCGTTTTCATGGCAAAGCCAAGCTGTTTTATTGTGGGGTATGGTTCTGGGGTGGGGCATGGGGTTGCGAAAGCCTTTGGGTCGGCGGGGTTTTCGTTGGGGTTGTTGGCTCGCAATCCGGCCAAGTCAACCGATTCGGTTCGAGAACTCACGCAAGCGGGTTACGAAGCCGAGATATTCGCTGCGGATGCGGGTAACGAATCCTCTTTGGTCTCAGGGATCGATTCGGCAATCACCCGTTTGAGTGAGCCGGAGGTTCTGATTTACAATGCCTTTGCATTTCGTCAGGCCACACCAACAAAGCTCACCAGCGAAGACCTGATTGCTGATTTTCGCGTAAATGTCGCAGGGGCGTTAATCGCTACAAATCGTGTGATACCCGCCATGAAAGCCCGTCGCAGTGGAGCGGTACTGTTCACGGGTGGAGGATGGGCGTTGTACCCCTCGGCGGGTGTTTCTTCGATTGCGATTGGCAAAGCCGGTTTGCGTCACCTTGCGCTCATGTTGGCAGAGGAATTGCAAGGAACTGGGGTACATGCGGGGACAGTGACGATTATGGGAGCCGTTGCTGCGGGAACTCCCTTCGACCCTGACCGGATCGGCCAAGAGTTCCTGAAAATGTACCAACAACCTGCCGACCAATTCCAAGCCGAAATTCAATTTATGGGCGGGTAGTTCCCAAAGTCAATTTCGCTCTCTTTCCTTGCTCACTCAGTTTGCCAAAACCATTCGGTTTTCCTAGATGGGTTCTTCAGCGATTCCTTCTCTGTGTTACAAGAACTTGGGTAATCTGTTCGGGATAATCCTTCTTTTCTGGATTTTAGGTGAAAGTCAGACGCCTCAGACGCCGAAAGTTACTGTGTGTATTCCACCCAGAGCGGGTGATTGGGATTGGTTGCAGAGTAATCGCAACTGAACCCAAATGAATTTTTGGACAGTAGAGCCACACCAAACCGAGCGAAAGACGGGGGAGTCTTTTTCAGGGTTGGTACGCAGGGGATCAGGCACATGGTGAAGCACTGGATTTTCCGAACGCTCATGGTTATGGGGCTTTTTGGCCTGATAGCCTCCCAAGCCAACGGGCAAGATTGGTCTATGGGACAAAATAGCGTTGATGAATCGCCCCGGTGGTTGCCGACCGGACCCTATCAGCCAACCGGCGAGGGATTTTATACCGGCATCGAATTTTTCTTCATGAATTCGGGGCGTAACGTCGGGAATCAACTCCTCGCACGTCGCGGATTTGTGATCTCCGGTAACGCAGGCCCCGGCACGGTGTTGCCAAGTGGTCCGTTGACCTTTGCCCTTGATACGGGCGGTTTCGGTCGCACCTCGTGGGCTCCCGGTCAGAAAATGACGTTGGGATACCGTACCGAAGATGGCATGACCTTCGACGTGAGTTGGTTGCACATGTACGAAACCCGTTACAGTGCCGCCGCTACACTGGCTCCACCCGATTTTCGTGGACCGGGCAACCTTGAGAATACCTTCTTGTATTCTCCGGTGTTTAACTTCACGATTGATTTCTTCGGACCTGCTAACCGAGCAGCTGGTCTCGATGGTCAACTCTGGGGGATTTGGAACGGGGCCAGTCAAATGGATATCCAGTTCTCGACCCGTTACGACCAGATCGACCTCACGGCACGCCTACCTGTGTACGAGAGCGAAGATGCTCGAACCTACGCAATCGCAGGGGGTCGCTACTCGTTCATCTACGAGACCTTCCGATGGCGAACCGTAGCTGCCGACAACACGGGAGCAATTACCTCCGCAGACGTTGCGATCTACACCAACAGCTTGTCGCAACGGATGTACGGTCCGATGGTTGGTATTGGTTCGGATGTCCACCTCGGCGAAGGGTTTGGCTTGGGTATCGAAATCACCGGTTCACCCTTGTTGAACCTGATTAAGGAACGGGCCAAGTACAAACGCGAAGATAACTTCGCACAGAATAAACGATCTTGGGCGAACTACTCTATCGTTCCGAACGTGAACTTTGAACCACGCCTGACATGGACACCTACATTCGCACGGGGTGTGGTGATGAAGCTCGGCTACAACGCCTACACCTTCTTTAACACGAAGTACATGGAAGCACCTGTTGGCTTTAACTTCGGAGCTATCGACCCTGCCTACGAAACCAAAGTCTTCCGACTTATTCACGGGTGGAACGTCAGTCTCGGCTTTGTGTGGTGAGATCGTTTGCAACCAACCCAACTCCCCGAAAGAATAGTTGAGAGTGGATGGTGGATAGTTGACAGTGAAGACACCGGCATACAAGTCGGTTGAAAAAACTTTCTCCCAGAATTGAGGGATCGGATGTCTTCGCTTTCAACTATCCACTATCCACTCTCAACTATTCTTGACTCTTTTCTTGTCCAATCCGAAACCGTCTGCTAACCTAATAGAAGACGACTTTCATGTGCTTGGGAGAAATACGATGTCACAACCCAAAACGATTTTACTGGTTGACGATGATCGTGAGTTGATCGACGGCCTCAAAGCCCTTCTCGAAAAGCAAGGCTTCAACATCATCCAAGCCAACAACGGCCACCAAGCGAGAGATGTTATCTATGCCCAAAAGCCCGACCTCGTCATTCTCGATATGATGATGCCTCGGATGGGTGGCTATCCCGTTCTCGAACACTTCAAAGGGAAGCCCGAAGCCCCACCTATTATTATGATCACCGCAAACGAGGGGTCACGCCACAAGGCATACGCCGAATATCTTGGAGTGATCGACTACATTCGCAAACCGTTTGCAATGGATCGTCTCCTAGAAGCCGTTCAAAAAGCCTTGAGCCGAAGTGCCGAAGCTCCACCCGCAGAAGAGACCAAAACCGAATAACCTTCCCTTCTCCTATTCCTTGATAATAATCCCGTGACCTTTGACGATTTGTTGCACGGTTGCCAGTTCGGTCATCTTCTTTTCGGCCTTCAAAAAGGTCGTTGCTTCTTGGACCATTTTCACGAAATCGGGACGAATGTCAGTTCCCCGTTTGGCGGGCATTTTGCGGACAAGCTCGACGTAAGTTTGTGCGAGTAGCTCTTTGCTGGGCTTGTGTTCAGGGACAATCTGAGCCATCTTTGCCGTCAGCTTTGGAACGTAACGCCCTTCGTCTGAGAATTTCTTGGCGGTATTGGAAAGCCCCGTTGCAGCAGGCCCATACTTTTTGTCTTCAATCATCATCTCGGCCCAAACCAGTCGGGCTTGACAGGCAAGGTCGGGGCGTTTGGCGTTTTCGTACATGATTGTAAGCCGGTCGAAGAAATTCGCTTTCGTAACTCGATTGGGTTGCACTTCGACAAGCTTTGGCCCGACCTGCCACGAGAAATCGGGATACTTGGCAAACACCGTCAACATTCTTTCCGTGAGTGAGAAAACAATCTGTTTCGATTCTTCGGCAAACTTTTTGTCGGCAACGAGCTTGACCAATTCGAGCCACGCTGCCTCGTTATAGACCGAGAGACGTAGTACGCTATCCAGATATTGCGTCTTTTTCTTGCTGTCGAATTCGTTGGCCTCTGCAATCAACGGGAGAAACTCCATCGCAATTTCGGCTTGGCGTTTACCTGAACGATTATTGGCAACGTCGTTCAGTCGGCGTTCGATGTCACGGTCAAGGGTCGGTTGTCCGGTTTGAGGATCGATCAGTTCGCCAGTGTAATACTGATCGTGCAAATATCGGCCATCGGATTCGAGTGAGAACGTGATGCTATTCTTGCTGGCACTTTTCACTTCCACCCACATGACCCACGCATGAAGTTCACGGCTATTCGATTCACCCGTCACATAGATCGCGGGGACCGCAAGGCTTTTACCGACACGGGCAGCAAAATCGGCTTGCATAGCACAGACCCCGCCAAAGGTTTTAATGTCCTGTAGGGTGTAGTCCTTCCCGGTGAGCTTGCAGGCTTCGCTTTTGGTTTCGTACATCATTTTATCGTAAACGATGTCGAAATAGATTTTGCCAACCATTGGGCGTTTCTCGATGTAGTTCTTGATAGCCCAATCGCGTTCGCCATCGGGTGTGCGATGATCGACCATGAAGACTTGGAATTCCCACGGCAGGTTTTCGAGACGATTGATTGTTTCCTTTCCCTGAATCGATTTGGCGTGCGAGACAAAGTACTTGAACTCGGTGAGATGATCGTGCTTGCCAACCTCGTCGGGGAGTTTGCTTTTCGTGCGGGTCTGGTGTTGTGTGTAATCGTATAGGTTACGGGGTTGATCCCACACGACCGAAATGGCGATAGCCAGATTGGGGTACTTCGCCACAGCAATGGCATCCGCTTTCCAAAGATCGTGAAAAACCGAAAGAACCTTTGGCACGTTATCTTTTTCGGTAATCGCAGTGTAAAGCTCTTCCTTCAGTTCGAGATTCTTTTCAAAGAATGTTTCCATCGCCTTCGCATCGGAGCCAAAGGCTTTCTCGATTGCTTTGGTATGTTTGGTTTCAAAGTGCTTGGCAGCCACCTTGCGGACTTCTTTGTATTGGGTCTTGTCGAACAGCTTCCCGCCCTTGTGAAGGCTCAGTATCTGTTCTTTGATGTCGGTCTCTTGGGAGTAACTGAGGACCGAAAAAGCAAGCAATAACAACAACGGGTAGAAAAAACGCATACGACTTACCGAAGAGGTTTCGAGGTTCACCTCATTCTATTAGCTTCACGGGTAACGAAATCTGCACATACACCGCCCACAACTTACCTACCCCCTCTCCACTTCATCCGCTACAGTATCCCTCATTATGCTATCAAACACTCTACAATTTATCTCACAAACGAAGCTCCGTGAACTTGAACGTCAGCGAAGCCTCCTGCTGGCGGATTATGCCTCTCTCGCAGAATCGTTATCGGAGTCGGAACCGGTGGCCCAACTTCACAAACTCTACACGGGGTTGCGTGGTGTCCAGTGCGTGCGAAAGCAGTTGCATCCCGATGTTTCCAATCTTGAGATTCTCTTGAACGAGACAGGGCCATCGGTCGAGATCGTGGAATTCTGGCAAAAGAAACTCGAACAAGAATTGAATTGGGGGAAGCTCCGTGCCGAGATCGTTTACGTTTTTGGTGCCCTCCTCGGTGAATGGGGACGCCAACCCGAAGAAACCCAACGTTTGAGCAACGAACGCGACGAAGCCAGCGAGAAAATCCTGTCGGCTCTCACAAACCCTGTTGAGAAACTCGAATCCGATTGGTTCACCGATCAACCCGACCCGTTTCAAGAAAACGTGGTCAATCTCATGGAACGAATAGCCTACGAGTGGGAAGCGATCTTGGTAAATGGCGGATCTCACATTCACTATTTAAGTGACATTCAGGACGATATTTATCAATCGCCTAACCTCCGACTCGAAGCCAAAAAGTTAGTTGACAACTACATTCTCGGCAGAGAGTTTATGACGGCTATTTCGCTTTCGACACGCGACCCCGATACGTGGAATTGGCCTGCAGAGGGGATACCTTTTCAGGTGCTGTGGACTCGAAATAAATGGAGGATGTACCCACGAGTATCACTTATCGAAAAAGCAATCGTTGAATCGTATTCGACCTTGATTCGAGAGACGGCTGAGAAATCCCTTTCGGACCAGGTGCGGATACTCAATCGACAAAGTCGCCTTGCAAAACTCATTGAGCTAAACAGCCCAGAAGTGATCCTTGCCAACGAACGACGGATGTTAGAGCATTTGCAATCCTCGGTTTTCTTCGACTGGTATGAAGAAGTCGATCCGTGGGATGGTACGGAAGTTGGCGAGTTCCCTGAAGAATCACCACAGATTCCGAACATCGTCACTCAAAGAGCCGACCAACAAGTTAGCTTACGAAATTCGACTGGGGCTTATTATTCAGGTGAGGGCTACGGGGGGACTAACCCGCAATTGCAACTGGTTCATGCCGAGGTGCAAACTCTGCGTGCGGCATACCCCGACTGGCCTTTGTTTGTGGTGAAACTCGATTTGCAAGATTACTACCCGAGTATCCGACACGATTCCCTTTTGGCAATGTTGCGTCAGTTGTGTTTCCCCGATGTGGCCGTACGTTTCTGCGAGCGTTTCCTTTCTATCCCTTTGGTAAAAGATGGGCAGATGACGAAAGTGAATCGGGGTGTGCCGATGGGTTATACGCTGTCGGGCGTGTTGGCCGAGATGCTGATGAAGTTCCTTGAAAGTCACGTTCACAATTCGGCAAGCGTGCGAATTATTCGGGTTGTGGATGACATTACCCTTTTGGCGTGTAATGCAGAGGAGATTCAAAAAGCCTATGCTGCGGTCAAGGCGTTTCTCGATGGCTGTGGCTTGAAGATCAATTTTGCGAAGTCAGGTTCGCTTGCGATGGGTGCAGAACTACCCGAACAGACCCCAAAGGGGTCTGTTCGTTTTGGGCTATTGGAACTCTTACCCGATGCCAACTGGGTTGTGCATGAAGAATCGTTTTTGGAACATTGGCAGCAGGCACGCCAACGGATCGAATCAACCCACTCCATTCTCGAACGAGTGTCCCTGTATAATGCGAATCTCAAATTCTTAACCAAGATGCTCGGTATCAATCTCGATCTAGGGAAAGTGCATCGGGATTCGATTAACAATGCCTTCCGCCGGTATCACAACGACTTTTTTGGAACCGGTCAAAGCATCGTCAGCGGGATACGCCAAACGATTACCGAACGCTACTTGGGGCAATCACAACTCACATCGCTTCCCGAAAGCTGGGTCTATTGGCCCATCACAGCAGGGGGATTGAGTTTGCGAAATATCCTTGTGCAAATGGGACAAGCCAACGAATCGTTTACGCAAACGCAAAAAGGTCGCATCGAAACCCCGAAAGAGCGTTCCGAGAATTGGCAATTTGAAGAAGGGTGGATCAAGTATTACGATCAATTCTTCGAGAGCCTAAAACTCGAAGGGCCGAAAGAAAATCCCGTGATGAAAACTCTCGTCAAAGACTTCATCCAAAGGGGTGCCGAAATCTCAGCAGGGCAACAATCAACCCTCTCGGATTATTGGCGTTGGGTGCTTGTCGTGTACGGCCCAGAGATACTCGAACGGTTCGGCACATTCCGATTCTTAATCACCGACCTTGTCCCGTTGCAACTCATCCAAGAACGTCTTGTGCATGATTCGTCACTGGGGAGCGGGGAAGAGTGATTGCGTAAGGACCGCATAGCCAAAGGGCGTAATATCCCCGTATTGCTTCTGACGTTTCACACATCGTTCCGTAAACTAACCCCGTCTATCTCTCCTGAAGGGTATCCTTCGATGAATGCACTTTCGTTATTGGCAACGGGTTTTCTGATGTCGGCATCACCCGATTTCGACACAAAGGTTGCCCCGATCTTGGTTCAAAAATGTCTCGGCTGTCATAGCGGGACCGATCCGAAAGGAGACTTGGACCTTGCGAAAAAAGAGAATGTGCTTGGGGGTACAAGTCCCCTTGTCGTTCCTTCTAAACCCGGCGAGAGCGTCTTCTGGAAGAAGATAGCGACCGATAAGATGCCTCCCAAAAAGCCCCTTTCGGACGACGAGAAAAAGGTTATCGAATCGTGGATTGCAGACGGGGCCAAGTGGGGCACAAACCCGATTGCAACCCTTGCGAGTAAAGATCACTGGGCTTACAAACCCCTGAAAATGCCCGAAACTCCGAAGGGTCAAAACGGTATCGATCATCTTGTTCAACAGAAACTCACGGAAAAGAAACTCGCCTTTTCTCCGCAGGCGTCACGCGAAGTTTTGATACGCCGACTGTCGTTTGACCTTCTGGGCCTTCCTCCCACACCCGAAGAAATTACCGCCTTTGTGAACGACAATCGGGCCGACGCTTACGAGAAATTAGTAGATCGTATGCTGGCGTCACCGAGGTATGGCGAGCGTTGGGCTAGACACTGGCTCGATGTGGTACATTACGGCGAGACGCACGGCTACGACAAAGATAAACCCCGTCCGAACGCCTACCCCTATCGCGATTATGTGATTCGGGCCTTCAACCAAGACAAGCCATTTGCGAAGTTCATTCAAGAACAGATTGCAGGGGATGTCCTTTTCCCCGGCACGGTCGATGGGATCGAAGCTCTGGGTTTTCTCGCTGCTGGTCCGTGGGACTTTATCGGGCATGCCGAACTTCCAGAAACAAAGCTCGATGGCAAGATTGCCCGCCACCTCGACCGCGACGATTTTGTTTCCAACACGATTGGGACGTTTTTAAGCACAACGATTCATTGTGCCCAATGTCACGACCACAAATTCGACCCGATACGCCAAAAGGAATACTACGCCCTGCAAGCGATCTTCGCAGCGATTGACCGAGCCGATAAAGCCTACGATCCCGACCCCATTGTTCAAAAACGACGTGAGCAACTCAACCAACGTGAAAAAGAACTGCGTGCCCTGATACAGAAACTCGAACAGGATGCGAGGACCAAGTTGGGTGACGAGTTGGTCAAACTCGAAAAGCAACTCGAAGACGCCAGAAAACCCTCAACGACACTCAAGCCGGAATACGGGTATCATTCGGGGATTGCTGCCAAAGATAATGTGATTAAATGGGTCCAAGTCGATCTTGTCAAAGCCGAGAAAATCGATCAAATCATTTTGAGAGCTTGCTTCGATGATTTCAATAATATCGGGGCAGGGTTTGGCTTCCCGATCCGTTTCAAGGTCGAAATCTCGGACGATGCCAACTTCAAAAAATCGGAGATCGTTTTCGACCAAACCGAAACCGATTTTGCAAACCCAAACACTAACCCCGTGAGCATCAAGGCCAAAGATCTTTCGGCAAGGTATGTGCGAGTCACTGCAACAAAACTTCGACCACGCCAAGACGATTACAACTTCGCCCTTGCTGAAATTGAAGTCCTAAACGCCGAAGGGAAGAACCTTGCTTCGGGGAAAACGATTCAAGCTCTCGATTCGATAGAAGCGGGTCCCCGTTGGCGTAAGTCGAACCTCACCGATGGGATTTATCCTCGCGGAGTTGTTAGCCCAGAGGAACTCCGAAAGCTCCAGAAAGCACGCGATGCGATGATTGATTCTGCCCTGACCGACGATGCTAAGACCGCTCGCAAACTTTCCCAAACCGACCTGACACAACTTTACGTCGAACGTGCCAAACTCCCGAATACGCAACGCCTTGCCTACATCGGTACGGTTCACACGGGCGGGGGAGCTTTCGTCGGTACTGGTGCAAACGGTGGTAAACCTCGGCCGATCCATCTGCTTCCACGCGGCGACGTTTCTAAACCCGGCGAAGAAATTGCCCCCGGTGGCTTGTCCATGTTACCCGTTACTCTGACCCTTGAAAAAACATCGTCCGAGAGTGAACGACGGGCCGCCCTCGCCAAATGGATTAGCCACAACGATAACCCCCTTGTGTGGCGTAGCATCGTCAATCGTGTTTGGCACTATCACTTCGGACGGGGGATCGTCGAAACCGCTAACGACTTCGGAAGGATGGGCACACCCCCGACACATCCCGAATTGCTCGACTATCTGGCGTTAAGTTTCCGAGATGGAGGCGGATCGTTCAAGGGATTGCATAAGGCGATATTGATGAGTCGCACATACCAACAAAACGCCAACTCACAGGAAGCCAGCGAAGCGATTGATAAAGATAATCGCTACTTGTGGCGACAAACACGCCGGAAACTCGAAGCCGAAGCCGTGCGAGATTCCATTCTGGCGGTGGCAGGTAAACTCGACCTCAAGATGGAAGGTCCGAGCTTCCAAGACTTCGTGATCGAAAAGCCTGAACATTCGCCCCACTATCAATATCACCTGTACGACCCAGAAGATACCAAAACCCATCGCCGTTCGATTTACCGGTTTATTGTCCGTTCTAAGCAACAACCGTTTTTAGCAACCTTCGATTGTGCGGACCCAAGCCTTGCGGTCGATAAGCGAAACGAAACTATCACCCCACTTCAAGCGTTGACCTTGTTGAATAACAAACTCTCGTTATCGATGTCGAAACACTTTGCCGAACGGGTGAGGGGTATCACGAAAGAGGAAAAGGGACAGGTCGAAACAGCCTTCCAACTGGCCCTCGGACGCAAACCTTCAACCAGCGAAAGCGAAATTTTGCAAGCACACCTGAAAAAACACGGTCTCGAAAGCCTTTGTCGAATCGTGTTCAACCTGAACGAATTTGTTTTCGTGGATTAGAGCAAGTTCCATCTGCTACTCGTCGTCTTCGAGGAGTTGGGGTTTTCCGAATTGGCTGAGGTCTACCGAACCCCTTGCTTCGCTTTCGAGGAGTTTCAAACGGGCTTCGAGTTCTCGCATTTTGGTTTGCATCGCCTCCAACCGACTGTGGGCATCGTCACGCGGACGAAAACGGGGAACCTCGGGGTACGCAAGTTGACGTTGCAAGGCTGCGAATAAAAATAACGGGTCGCGTCCTCGGCTGGCCTTTGCGATACGCCCCTCTTTTTCACCAAATAGCGGAGCCTTTTTCGGCACATACAACGGGTCTTTGCGACGCATTTCAACTGCCGAGAGTTCCGACGCTGCGTAGATCAGGTCGGCAAAATCGATGATACCCACTTGCTTCCGCACGGTCACAAGGTAATCTCGCCAGAACTCGTCGTAGAGAGGGTCTTGCGAAAGAGCGTGAATGCCGTCGTTGTATTTCAGGCGGTTACGGCACAGGGCTTCAAACTGATAGACGAATAACCCCGACTTGGTTGGCTGACCCGATTTGTAGGTTGCTTCACGTTCGAGAATGAGCAGTGCCGTTGCCGTTGTGAATTTGAGACCTTCTGTTTCTGCCTGTTGAGCGATGAACCCCTGATACGGGGTGAAGTAGTGTTTGAGTTGCAAAATCCCTGTCGAAATGAGCCCCGAATGTTTTAATTCCGTTGCAAGGAATTGCACTGCCATGTGCAGGCGTGTGGTGGTGAGTAACTCTTCTGGGAGCCTTTCGAGGACTTCTTGAGCGGGGATATTTTCGGCAATCCGTTCCCGAAAGGTTCGGAAGAAATAGGCTTGCTCGATGTATTCTTCCCTTTCGAGGATGTTAGCCATGTGAATTACGATTGACGTTTGCTTTTCGGTTCGCCAAAAATCTCGGCAAGGATGACCGCAGCCCCCGGCCCTGCGGGCGACCGTAACACTTGCTTGAGGAGTTTTGCAACCGGCGTTTGTTTAACGGGTTTGGGTCCACCGAGGAGCGACTTTTGCGGAGTAGTCGAACGAGGAGTGCTCGGCTCAATCGGTTGGAGAATCGGCAACACGCTTGGCGCAGAAGGCGAAGGCAGAGGCGGAGGAGCCGATGCGGATGGCGTCGGCGCAAGGGTCGTGAAAC
>VYLT01000035.1_pt1 | contig 31082 bp, 26 predicted proteins | sample 5114261 | NCBI WGS metagenome assembly VYLT01 (sample SAMN12291815, study PRJNA351875) | freshwater metagenome | isolation source: freshwater lake | place: USA: Michigan, Little Long Lake | collected 2011-07-12 | reverse complement strand
CTTCCGCTCCGGCCCCTGCACCAGCGCCAGCCCCAGCACGCACACGGGTAGACCGAACCAGCTTTAGCGGACCAGCCCAACTTCCACCACCACCGGCAGCCTACCGCACCGCGACCGCCGACCCCATGACCGCGACGCCACCCCCAACGGCATCGGGCACAACGCCTCCACAAGGGGTCAACATCACCCCACAAGCCGGCCAAGCAACCTTCGACGATCCACCACGAACAAGCCTCACTGTTCCGATTGTGATCTTCCTTGCAGCGACTGCCGTTACCGTGTTGGTCTACTTCCTCGGCAAGAATTTCTTGTTCCCCGCGCAGTAAAAACGTATTGGTTGAAAAACGAAAAAACGAAGTGAGCTGGGAACGTGAGTGACCGGTGTGATAGCACAACCGGTCAAATATGGGTTTTCCAACAAGGCCACGAGCCCCGAACGTCAGTGAGGGGAGCGATAGCGTTTCGTTACTCTATTGTTTACTCCGGTCGCTAACGCTCCCGGCTCGTGGCCTTTCTGGTTATGCCCGTAGTTTTCTGGCTGTGCTATCACACCGATCACTTACCTTCCCGACTCGTTTCGATACACCCCACCTGAGACTTGCACCCCATGAATGGACTGGATACCCGAATTTTAAGCGGAACGGAACTCGCACAAGCTCTCCCTAGACTCACCGATCTTGCGGAACGTCTGGGAGGGGGGCATCCGGGTCGGCATCCCCTTTGGCTTTGTGTGCTACGCGATGGCATGGGGCACACCCCTCTTGTCATTGAAGCAATTCGTAATCGTGAGAGTATCGGTATCCTTCCGCTGACATCGGTCAAATCTTCGTTATTTGGTCGCTTCTTGGTGAGCCTTCCCTATCTCAACGTCGGCGGAGTTCTATCAAGCGACCTCGAAGCATCGGTGCAACTCATTCAACATGGGGTCAAACTTTCAGAGAGTCTCAACACTCGCCATCTCGAACTACGCCACGAATCGCCTATCGCTCACGAAGCACTTAACGGCACGCGATCCAACAAGGTTCACATGCGGTTGAACCTCCCCGACTTCCCCGGTCCTTTATGGGAAGAACTCACGGCTAAAGTTCGCAACCAAGTCCGCAAGGGTGAACGCAGCGACCTCACATGTCATTGGGGAACAACGGAACTTTTAGACGAGTTTTATAGCGTATTTGCACGAAATATGAGAGACCTCGGCACGCCGGTCTATTCCAAACGCCTCTTTGCAGCGGTGATGAATTACTTCCCCGGCGATGCGGAATTTTGTCTCGTTCGCCATCAAGGGAAACCGGTCGGTGGAGCGTTACTCGTTCACGGAGCATCGGTAACGGAAGTGCCAAGTGCATCGTGCTTACGTGAGTACAATAATCTTTCACCCAACATGCTGCTCTACTGGAACCTCATCGACCGAGCAATTCAACGCGAGCAAGCCGTATTCGATTTTGGACGTGCAACCAAAGACGGTAACACCTACAAATTCAAAAAGCAATGGGGGGCCGAAGAATCCCCCGCAATCTGGCAATATCACCTCAAGGGCAACGCCGCCGAGCTTCGTACCGACAACCCAAAATATGAAAAGATGATCCGTCTCTGGAAAAGGCTCCCGATGCCCGTCGCCAATTTCTTAGGGCCAAAAATCGTACGCGGCATTCCGTGATTGAGAAGAGAGGGAAAGGGTAGGGGATTATTCGTTGTGTGACCCGTTCTGATAGCCTTCGGAATCGTCGGGAATTTGGAACTCTGAGGCTGGAATCGTTAAGCTCAAAATTTCTGCGGTAGTCTCGTCCGATGTCAACACTTCACTGAGATTGTTCGTAAATTCAAAAGGATTCTGGGCTACCAATTTGTTTTCAACGAGTCGTCCCTGAAATTCTGGTTTGATTTCACCAAAACCCGGTTGGTAGTAAGTCTTACGCAACGAATTTGGTATTGGGTCTGGTCTTGGTTTGATCTTTATTGGGTAAACTGCACCTTCACGATGGCTTAACTCAAAGAGGGTGGTCGAGCGATCAGTAGGTATGTGCAGAGCGGAAATCGCATAATGGCTCAGTCCGTCCCGATTTCCGAGCGGGTGTATTTCGAGACGGATCAGCCCTTGGCTTTTCTCGAACCAATCCTTTTTTGCCTCTTCGATGATTTCAAAAGGGCTTGCGGAATTTTTGAGAACCAGATTTTTAGGCCAAAAATTAACCATGTGAATCTCCTTTGAACTCCACAAGAATCGGAAGGTGGTCTGAAGCCATGTTAGAATTTGGACGACCACTTGAATCGATCAAACTTTCCGTTCCGGTATGCGTCAGAATTTGGACTTCCTTAAACCATTCTACCACAGAATAGCTCAGAATAACTTGGTCGAACATATTCCACCCATAAACCCCCTGCCCACTGATATTATAGATCGTGCCCGATGGGCCATCCGTGCCATCTCCAAACTTACTCCACATCGGATTATAAAAGAAGTCGTAGGTATTTCCAACGAACCCACGCTGACCCGCTTGGATACATTCCCGTGTCATCATTGCATTAAATCCAGCAGCAAGGTTCATTCCCCAATCAAATGGGTTTAGATTAAAATCTCCGATCAAGATGACGTGGTTGTGTTTGACACGTTGCTTGAGCATGCGAAGCTGAGTCATCATTGTCTGAGCTTCTGAATCGCGAGCGGGTTGGTTGTAATTTCCAGCATCGACCCCGTGTACCAATCCAAGAAGTATTTCTGTTGATTGAAAAACTAACTGCCGGATACTCGAACGAAAAGTTTTGTCTACCTCGCAAAGGTTCAAAGCTGCCTCTTTCGTCAAACAATGGAAACGGCTTTTTTGTGGGTTGTACTGCGGCACAAAAAACCGTTCATCGACCCGTTTCCGTAACTGGTTGCGTAACCTCGCAATCCCTGCACCGCACTCGTTCAAAACGACGATGTCGGCTTCGGTGGTCTTGACAAGGTCGCAGACCATTTCGGTTAGGTCTTTTCCCTTCAGGTTCCAAAATAGAATTTTCACGACGGGTGGGCCTCGGCTCTTGTTATAGTTCTTCCTTTTGATCCTATCCGTTGCTCAAACCCCTGTCAATAAACGGGGGCTAACTCGTTATCCCCATTGAGTTTCAGTCAGGATTTGCCCGTTAGTTTTAGAAGATTTTTTCACCCAAACTCATTCCCGATATCCTTTTGTGTCAATTTTGACGGTTGTATTGGCATCTTCGGAAAGTCTGTTCTAAATTCCAAGCAAGGGAAATTTCTCTGGAATGGCCTACTTCGGGAGGGGGACCATGTTGCAGGCTCCTGTGTCGGACCTGTTGCGTCAAGGAATCGCTGCTGCTCGTACGGGTGACCGGGCGAAAGCACGAATTCTATTTCGGGACGCCACAAACGCAGAACCGATGAACGAAAATGCGTGGCTTTGGTATGCAGGGATGGCAGAAACGCCCTTTGAAGCGATGGCGTGTTTGGAGCATGTCCTCTCGATCAATCCGAAAAATGAACGAGCTAAATCGGGTCTCAAAAGCGCACGCTTGAATGCAGGGGTTGCTGCTGCCAAATCGAACGATAGGGGACTTGCACGCGAACTTCTTTTGCGAACCTCTGAGGACGACCCGAATAACGAAACCGTATGGCTTTGGCTTTCGGGTGTGACCGATGATCCTTACGAAGCCGTCTCGTATTTGCAACGGGTTTTGCAACTGAATCCAAATAACGAACGTGCGAAAACGGGGTTGGACTTCTACCAAGAGAAGATCAAACAGCTTGAAGAGCAACAATCGGCTTGGTTCTGTCCGGTTTGCCTTTCTAAATCACCGGAACCACAAGCAACGTGCCCTTGTTGCAAAACGATTCTCGATATCAGCCAACACGAAGTTGCTCTCAATAATCCCGACGTGGATAAAGAGCGTGTGCGCGTGGGGCTTGCTCGTTTACAAGCGTCGGTTGCTTCGCGTGATGACTATGCCACCCATTACTACATCGGCATGGCGTTCCTGAACCTCGGTAAGATTGATGAGGCTCTTGGGCATTTCTACGATGCTCGACGACATAACCCCGACGACGAAGGTTTTGCTGCCCAAGTGAGCCAGATTCAAGAGCAATGGTCGTCGATGCCCACTCAGACACCCGAAACACCTGCTCCAACCAGTAACGCACAAGCACCGACCACAATCGAAAAACCGGCTCGTAAAGAACCAAGTTTTGTGATGATTGTAGACGATAGCCCGACGATTCGCAAACTGGTTTCGATGACCCTTTCGCGTAACGGCTACCAGATGATGGAAGCGGGTGACGGTCACGAAGCACTCGAACGAATGCAAACCGAAGGTCTCCCCGACCTGATTTTGTTGGATATCGGAATGCCGGGGATGGATGGCTTTGCTTTGTGCAAAATCCTCCGAGCTGAACCGCAAACGGCTAAGATTCCGATTGTGATGCTGACGGGTAAAGACGGATTCTTCAACAAGATTCGCGGGAAAATGGCAGGAACAAACCTGTATTTGACCAAGCCGTTCCAACCCGAAGAGTTAGTCCAAATCGTCCAGAAAAATTGTGGCGTTCCTGCAACCGTCGGGGTTTAACCCAAAGGTGTCCCATGAAAGCGGGCTACTCCCCCAATTTAGAGGGAGACCTCATTCGGCTTCTGTCGTTGCTCGATTCAAGCCGAAACCAACTCGAACAAACGTCGCCCAAAAAGGGTTCGACCACCGTATTGAAACACCTTCATACGATGGTGAATGCGATTATTGGTGTGGCAGACCAGCACGTTACCGCAAAAGTGGTCAGTCGCGATGCGACAAGTGCTTTGCAAAAGATTCTGGAATTCTACGCCGCCTACCGGAACCTCTTGCCCGACCCCAAAGTGATGGGCTTTCGTGCGATTCTCCAGAAGGAACAAATATCGCATACGGGGGACGTCTACAACGATCTCTTCCGCCGTTGCCTCGGCTCGTTTCAAGAAGTTGTGCAGAGTTACTTTTCGTTATTCACGCAACGGTTTGAAAGCTCTCTGAAAGCACGCGATTGGGTCGAGGTCGCTGCCGGATTCTTGGTCGAACTGCGACAAACAACCCGCACCTTGCAGGGGTGATTTGTATCCGTTACTTCCAATAGGCGGGCAAACCTTTTTTAGTCTCGATTAAAATCTCGCGGATGGCGTTGCGGTCGGCTTCTCGCAAATGGGCGAACTCTTTCCCTTTTTCCTTACCATTCAGAACATCCCAGAGACGTTGATAGACTCTTTCTTTGACAACGTCGGAGAGGGCATCGAACGCTTTTGAGTAGATCAGATAGCTGCAAGGGTATTTGAAAATGCGAGATTGAAGTTGTAAATCTCGCAGAGACCTTCCTTTGGAATCGGTCGGGCCACGTTTACCAAATTCCTTAGCAAAGTCCGATGTTCCTTCGAGCTTGGCAACCAGAGGGGCTTCTTCGCAGAATAATAGGGATTTCACCAGTTGCTCTGCGGTTCCGTTGATCCGGCTTTTGGCACCTTCGGTCAGTACGCCCAAAGGTTTCTCGTCCAGTTTGTTGATAATGTCGGCATCTCGCATAGCGAGACGAGTTTGAAAATTAGCCGAGGTGATTTTGTTCAAGGTCTCGCATTGATGTTCAAAGACCATGAGTGCAACGATATCTGAATGCTGGCTGAGGTACGACCCCGTATCGAAGAATTTGCGTAAGTCCTTGAGGTTCTCGCCATCTTTGTTATTGATCGTTTCGGGAACCTCTTTCCCTTGCAATATCAGGTTCCCTAAGTGGGTGTGTACGCCGTGCGTTCCGCTCACATACCAACCACCCCAACGCTCTTTGATTTTGTTCGTGTGGTCGATCCGGAATGATCCCCCCGATAAAATCGGGTTACCTTCTTTATCTGGGTAGACCGAACGCACGACATGGCCCGGTACACCTTGTGCCCGTGAAGCTGTGTGACAGACCAAGCAATTTTCGGTATGCCGTTTGAACTTGGGTTCGAGTCGTGGGTCTTGGTCGAGGGTATAGTAAACCGTGCCGAGTTTCGGGTCGGAAGTGGAAATCTCCAACACCTCACCACGCAGGCAGAAACCAACAAACGTTTCGTCGTTGAAGTAGATCGCACGCGGAGTTCGAGGGGAGATTTTATCCCGTTGCAAACTGGTCTTGGAGAAAACCAAAATCTGCGACGAGACCGGAATATCAAGAGCTTGCAACACCCCTTTGAGATACCCCGTTCCTTCATCGAATTTCAACTTGGTTTTGCCCGTATCTAATTGCTTTTGAAGTTGGGTAATGTCGTTATTCGGTTTGCTACTGGAATACTCAATCGGTTCCCGATCCCATTCACTCGCCCACAAAGTGAGTCCCAAAAAAACGAACACTAAGACAGACCAACGCATAGATAAGCCCAAAACGGCAGGAAAGAGGTATTATATCGGGTGGGCGAGTTCCGGGAGTCGGGGTTCGGGGATCGGGAAAACCAAAAACAAAACGACGCAAGCCGATTTCTTATCATTCGAGGGTTGTGCCTTTTGTCTTTTTTCTTTCCCGATGCCCGCACCCCGATTCCCGACTGTCACAGATCCGATTTCTCGCCACGTTTGGCAATCTTGAAATCGATTTGCCGTTTGTTCATGTCCGCCGAGATGAGTTGTACTTTCACTTGATCGCCGAGACGGAATGTGCGACCCGTTCGGGTTCCTTCGAGGGTATGGTTCTCGTCGTCGTGGGAGAAATACTCGTGGAACTGTGAGAGTTTTACGAGACCTTCGGCAGGGAATTTGGCCCCTTGCACGAAGAAGCCAAAGTCATGCACGCTGGTAATGATCGCATCGAGGATCAGCCCTTCCTTTCCTTGAAGGAATGCAAGGATGCGTAGCAACACGGCTTCACGTTCGGCTTCCTCGGCACGACGTTCGGACTTACTGCAAATTTCGCCCAAGTGCTTCATCTCGTCAAGGTCGGCCCCTTTCGATTTCGTTCGCAGCCAAGTTGTCATTTGACGATGCGTTAGAAGGTCGGGGTATCGTCGAATGGGTGAGGTAAAGTGGCAATAGTTCTCGAATGCCAGTGCAAAATGCTCGTCTTTTTCAGGCGTATAGCTCGCGTGTCTCATGCTGCGGAGCATGGCATAATGTACGGCGATCCCGTTGGCTTTCTTGCTCGATTCCTCGGCAATCTGTTGCAGTTCGGGTCGGCTTGGCTTTTTCGAGATGGTATAACCAAGACCCCTTGCGAACTGGGCAAACCCCTTCAGCTTTTCGCCATCGGGCGCGGGGTGAATACGACGAAGAAAGGGGGTTTCCAATCGATCAAGGAACGATGCCACGACCACGTTATTGGCCAGCATGAACTCTTCGATCAACTGGTGACTTTGATCGTGAACGGCAAAGTGTGCCCCCGAAATATGCCCTTCGGTATCGTAGTCGATGACGGCTTCGGGAAGATGCAGTTCAACCGCTCCGCGATCCTTTCTTCGACCCCGTAGCATTTGGGCGAGATCGTTCATGTCACGAAGATTTTGAATCAGTTCGTTGGAAAGGTCAGTCTCAGGGATAGTGTTATTCAGAACTTCGGATACTTGTTCGTAGGTAAGACGTTTGCGAACGCGGATTGCCCCTTTGGAAAACTTTGTCGAGACAAGCGAACCTTGCGGGGTAAATTCTATTTGCGTCGAGAAAACGTAACGCACGACCCCCTCTTTCAAACTCGCAAGGTGATTCGAGATTTCTTCGGGGAACATCGGAATCACCCGATCTGGAAGATAAACGCTCGTCCCGCGTTTGCGAGCTTCTCGATCTAAAGGCCCACCGACAGGGACAAAGTGAGCAACATCGGCAATGTGAACGAACAGGATCCAGTGTCCCGATTTTGGGTCACGTGTGAGGGAGATGGCGTCATCGTGGTCTCGTGCGTTGACGGGATCGATTGTAATGACCAGCTGCTTGGTGTAATCTTCCCGACCCAGAAGATCATTCTCGTTGAACTGAGCGACAGCAGCACGGGCTTCTGCAAGGACTTCGTCTGGGAATTCTGACGGAATGCCAAGCGAGCGAATAACCGATTCGGTATCCGCCATCGGGTCACCCCTCTTGCCAAGCACTTCGACAACAACGGCTTTCCCGCTCTCATGGGCTTGCGGAAATTTCACCACTTCGATAACAACCCTATCGCCAGCTTCTGCCGTGAGTTGCGAGAGAATCGTAAACGGTTCGTTGAAAATACCGTCATCAACCCGAACGAGTGATTCGCCATCGCGGACGAAAAACATGCCGGGAAATTGTTTGCGTGCCCGATTGAGAACCTCGGTCACTTCGCCAGAGCCGTCTTCGTAACGGGTCGGCTTGCGACGTATCGAAATTTGGACAATGTCACCAGTGCTGGCATCAAGTGTGAGATGATCGGGAATGTAAAAGGTCAACGGTGCGGAATTTTTATCCTTGTCATCCTTAACGATACCCGCACCCTCTTTCGTGCGTATGAACTTTCCAGTCGTAATGGGAAAGGTCGGCACGGGTCGAATGGTCGAGTTCTTCCCGAGAATGGCACGCCCCTGACCGATGAGTTTTTTCAGGGTGTCTCGAAAATCGTTATAGGCAGACTCGGCAACCCCAAGACTTTTAGCAAGTGCTTTGGGTTTCATGGGTTGGTAACCCTTCGTTCCGAGCGCCGTCAAAATAAGCTTTGAAAAATCTGGCATACGTTACTTTTGTTGTGTGGGGCAGTTGTGTGAGAGTTTTGGTGGTTGTTTGTCATCCTCAAGTCCCGTCATATCGCCTAGCCCGCTCTGCGAGCAAGGGCTAGGCTACACGGGGGCGCCCTAACGGGCTTATGTCTCGAACACTCGACCGAGTAAAAACAAGAAAATGCCTTGTTTTACGAGCGAAGCGATGGAAAAGCCCGAAAGGGCGCACCCGAATAGCCTAGCCCTTGCTCGTAGAGCGGGCTAGGCGAACTAGGGAAAACACGAGCCAAAGTCGCTCACGTTCCCGTCTCGCTGAGTCTTCATTAACAACCAACAACTAACAACTCTTCCTATCTATACACGCTTCCCCTTATAAACCTTGCGTTGGAGTGCGTGGTTGAAGGCGGTCCAATTCCCGTCCGATTTATCGTCGGCAATTTCTTTGAGGGCAATGTGAACTTGCGAGTCGATCATGTCAATCGCCCGAACCAAAACGGCCTCGGGACTCATGGGGAGTTTGGGGCTTCCGTGTTGGGGTTCCCCGTGATGACTGAGGATCAGATGCTTCACGTGCATTAAAAGTTCGGGGGGAACGGGTTCGCCGTACATTTTTTCTGCTTCTTTGGCTTTTAACGCCAGCATTTCGATCCCCATTACCAAATGCCCAACCATTTGACCTTCATCGGTATAAGCAAACGAGCGTTGGTAGCTCATCTCGTGGATTTTGCCGGAATCGTGCAAGAAAATCCCTACAAGGACGACATCTTTGTTCACTTCGGGATAAAAGGGCAATGCGCGATCCGCGATCTCCATCATCGTCACGGTATGTTCTAACAGGCCACCAATGTAGGCATGGTGAACCCGAATCCCAGCAGGGGCTCGGCAAAAGTCGCGCACGAACGCCTCATCGATCAAATAACACTCAGTTAGGCTCTTGAGAAATGGATCGGAGACTTTTCGCAGAATCTCCTTCAAACGAGCGAACAGTTTGTTCACATCCTGACGAGTATGCGGAAGAAAGTCGGTCAACTCGACTTGGTTCGAGTCGATCTTTTCGATACCCGTGAGGACAGTTTGTAGGATGCCCTGAAAGAGTTGAACCTTGCCGCGAGCGTGGATGTAATCGCCGATCTCGAAGGTGCGGAACACCGGTTCGCCCGCGTTAAAAAGCCTTGCACTGATGCTACCGGTACGATCCGCAAGATCGACCAAGATGAAGTTTTCGCCCTTGCGGTTGGTGCGGAGTTGCTTGTCCAAAACCAGAAACACATCTTCGAGGTTATCGCCGTCAGTCAGTTGGTCAACAAATCGCCTTGCCATTGGGGAGGGTTCCTTTCTGTTAAGAAATCGCAAACCCCTATTTTCGCTTTCTCTTGGCAAAAGGCTACCCCAAAATAACGCCGAGGCCGAAGACCTCGGCTAAGAGCAAGCCCCGTTGGGGCTAATCCCACAAGTTTACCTGTCTTAGCCCTGAAGGGGCGTTTTCTAACAGCCCACCCTGATAGGGGTGGGTTAACTTACCTACGATTATGTTGCATTAGGTGGGCTTGGCCCGTTAGGATACCTGAAGCAGGAGTTTCCACTCGGTTGGGCTTTGACTTCCTTGATGAAAAAAGGGAATCGCAATCCGATTAACGATAGTCTCAAGAACGTGATGGCGTTGTACGATATTTATGACGAGACAAGGGGTGCCAGAACAACCGAGGAACTTTACCGACTCTTCGCCTAACACCTTCTGAGCATTTATTGTTTACCCCCCCTCCCAATTCGTGATTAAATAACGCAATCAAATTCGTTTATGCCAGACAGGGTAATCGTTGCTGTTTTATCGCTCGTTTGGATTGGTTCGATTATTCGCGGTGTCGATTATTTCTTCTCTTCATTTTGTGTCAATTCCTCTCGAAGGAAGCCTCTCTTTCGACGATGCTAATTCTAATTCTCAAAAAGTTCGATTTGCCCGGCAAAGTCCGAAGGGGCCGATTTTGCGACATGAACTCAATGTGCTGGCTCTTTACAGAGGAAGCGAAAGGTACTTTTACGTTTTCGACGACGAAAGTCGCGAAAAACTCATCGAAGTCATTCGCTCGCATGCGTCCGACCCGAAGGTTTCGCTTTCGTGGTTCGATGCGGCTGTGTTGACCGAACGGGCACGAACTCAAGGGAAGCAAGTTACGAATCAGGAATCGTAGTTTTTAGGAACAAGTCCTCAAGGAAGAACGGAGTAGAATCAACAGCATCTGAAGAGAAGCACAGCACGAGAACTTGTTTATGCGTCAGGCTTTGGCCGAGTATCTAAGCCACCTCGGTTTAGAAAAAAATTCGTCGGCTCATACGGTCAAGTCGTATCGGGAAGACCTTACCCAAGCGATTGAATTTTTTGAGACCAAATTAGGGGCTGACCCCAAACCCGAACAACTCAATACCCGAACCCTTCGGGCGTTCATGGCGTGGCTGCACGACGAGGGATACGCACGCACAACGATTTCCCGCCGCATTGCTGCCGTCCGGTCGTGGTGTCGTTTTCTGTGCCGTCGTGGGGTGATGGCGACCAATCCTGCCGAAGGGTTACGCGGACCTCGACTGGAGCGAAAACTTCCTCACTTTCTCAGTAAAGACGAAATCGCAAAACTTCTTGCATCGCCCGATGTCAACCATTTACTTGGGCTTCGTGATCGTGCGATTCTGGAAACCCTTTACTCAGCAGGTTTGCGTGTGAGCGAGCTTGTCGGGTTGAACCTTGCCGATATCGACCTCGAAGAGGGGATTGCAACCGTTCGCGGAAAAGGAAAGAAGGAACGTCTTGCGTTACTTGGACCAGCTGCTTGCACGGCCATTCAAAATTGGCTCCCGTCTCGGCTCACGGTTCTGGCTGAATCGGGTAAAACCATCGACGCCATTTTCTTAAACCGATCTGCAACCCGGCTTTCGACCCGTAGCGTCGGAAGGTTGCTGGTGAAGTATCTGAAGAAAACTGGATTAGACCCTCGGACAACTCCGCACACGTTGCGCCATACCTTTGCCACCCACATGCTCGATGCTGGCGCCGATATTCGTGGAGTGCAAGAGCTTTTGGGACATAAAAATCTGACGACCACACAAATATATACCCATGTTTCGACCCAACGCCTACAGGAGACCTACAAAAAGGCCCACCCGCGTGCCTGAGAAAAAGTCTCTTTGCTGTTCGCCCTTGTTCGCCAAAGTTTGCCCACTCGCTCACCAACTGAGAGTTTGCATGTATCGTTGTTTGTTCTTAAGTTTATTCTCTCTGCTGTTGATCTCGCCCGTTCAACTTCGAGCAGACGATCCCCCAAAAGTGGTTCCTAAACCTGTTGCCAAAATCGAATGGCAAACGGATTACGACACGGCCCGTAAGCTCTCGAAAGATACCGGCAAAATGATCTTCTTGGTATTTTCGACCCAAGAATGTATCTACTGCCGGAAGCTGGAAGCAACTTCCTTCAAAGACCCCGCCGTTGCCAAAATGCTCTCGGATGATTTCATCCCGTTGAAGATTGACGGCAACGCCTCTCCCAAACTTGCGGAAGCCCTTCGCGTAAAACTTTACCCGTCAATCGTGATGGCTGCCCCAGACGGAAAAATTGTCGGTTTCCTTGAGGGGTACATGGAACCGGCGCGACTTGGGGATTTGATGACACGCGGAATCGCTATGCAAACCCCGGACGGGATTGCACGCGACTTTGAGGAAGCCAGCAAAGCCCTCGGGCGAGGGGATTATGCCAAAGCTATCCCTATGCTCAAAGCCGTTCTCGATGATGGTAAGCTTCGCCCTGTGCAAGTGCGGGCCAAACAACTGCTCGACGAGATTGAGTTACAAGCAGCCCAAAAGATGGTTCAAGCGAAGGAACTGCAAGATAAAAAGAAAACCGCCGAAGCCTTCGAGATTGTGAGTGAGTTACTCGCTCGTTATCCGGGAACGGGTGCTGCCAAAGAGGGTTCTAAATTTATATCGGGTTTGGGTGACCACCCCGAATTACAGGCAAGCCAACGAAGCCAACGAGCACGCGACCTTTTAGCCCAAGCAAAAGAAGCTAACAAAGTCGAGAAATATCACGCTGCCCTTGAACTCGCCGAGCTTCTGGAACGATCCTACGCCGACACCGAAGCCGGACGACAAGGGGCTATCCTTGCGGGTGAGATTCGCAACAACCCTGAACGAATGGCAAAAGCCTGCGAAGCCGTCAACGAGCGCCTCGCATCCATGTACCTTGTCCTTGCGGAGACGTACTTAAAGAAAGGGGACAAAGAAACGGCAGCCCTGTATCTGGGACGGGCAGCGAATGCCGCACCGGGTAGTAGCGTCTCACGCGATGCTTCGGTCCGCCTCACCTCAATCACGGGCAAAACGCCGGGCATTTCGACCGGTTTCACTAAGCCAGAGAAATAAGCGGTTCACTTCCCTCTCAATTTTCCCATCAACCTGCCCCAAAAGCCTTTCAATCCTGTATAACGCTTGTTCTTCGTCGAAGAAAGGGTTACGGTTCCCTGATCGGGTTTACTTCCGAATGGCTCTAACCGTTGCAAGACATCGAGAATGGTTTGCGGACGGGTATCGGGTGATTTCGCCATCATCGAGCCGATTAACTCGCAGAGGGTTTTGGGGACGTTCGGGTTACACAAGCCAACGGGTGGAGCGATCTCTTCTTTGTGGGCAATAATTTTTTGGGTGACCGAACCCCGAAACGGGGTTCGTCCGACGAGTAGGGTGTAAAGCATGACCCCGAGGCTATAAATATCGGCCCGATGATCGACTAACTCACGCGATTCAACCATTTCTGGTGCTGCGTAGTCCGGCGTGCAGAGAATCCCACTTTCGCCCAATTGTGCTGTTAAACCTTCGGAAATCTCATCTTTGAAACACGCTAAACCCATGTCGAGAATTTTGATTTCACCCTGTAACCCAATCATCACATTTGAAGGTTTAATGTCACGATGAATAATCCCGCGAGAGTGAGCATGATAAAGCCCTTGTCCGACTGCAATCGCAATATCGCAACAACGGGTTACATCCAACTTTTGACCATCCTTCAGCAAGGCTTGCAGAGTTGTACCTCGAACGTATTCCATGACAAGGTAGTGCGTCCCGTTTACCTCATTGACATCGAAAATACGGACAACATTTGGGTGATTCAGTGCAGCGGCTGTGCGTGCTTCGCGGTAAAATCGTTCAACAGCTCCTCTCTCGGTGGCGATTACAGGCGAAAGAACTTTTAACGCAACTTGCCGAGAAATGTCACGATGTTGTGCAAGGAAAACGCAGCCCATTCCTCCTCGACCGAGCATCTGGTTAATCAGGTAGGGGCCGACCTCTTTTTTTTGAATCGGCAGCTGATTTCGCTGAACACCCTCGCAAAATGTCTCTGATTCATTTGTGGTTGATAGGGTATGTGGCTCGTTCAGAGCAGGTTTTTCTTGCTTGCGGCTTATCCGAGTTTTGGCACCAAAGCCCATACAATTCTAACCCAAAAAGGAGTGTTTGACGAACATTAGCACAACCTCAAACAGATAAGGCGAAAATTCTCACATCTTCCGCCAGTTATTCTCTCATCGTGCAAAGGTTTTTCTCTGCACAGAAACTACACAAGTTCCTAAACCAATTTTGTTCGCCCAAAAAATTTGATGAGCACCATGAAACGTCTCCTCTCTGTTTTCTGTCTCCTTGCAGGAATCCCTCTCTTGGCAGATGAACCCAAACCACCTACCTACTGGGTTTTCTTCGGCACTTATACCGGCAAGGATAGCAAGGGAATCTATCGTTCCGAGTTCGACCCTTTGACTGGCAAAATCACGAAACCTGAACTTGCTGCCGAAGTGGGCAATCCCTCGTTCCTTGCCATTCACCCGAAGGCAACCCATATGTTTGCAGTGGGTGAAGGAGCTGGTCCGAAAGGTTCCAGAGGGGGTGGTGTTTACGCTTTGACCCTCAATGATAAGACCGGCGAACTCAAGTTAATCAATACCGAAAGTTCGGTCGGTTCTGGTCCGTGTCACCTCACGACGGATGGAAAAAACGTGATTATCGCCAACTACGGTGGCGGTAGCACGACGGTGCTACCCGTTGGCGAAGGTGGTAAGCTCGGGGAAGTATCGTGCTTTATTCGCCATAAATCATCGACTGACGATAAAGGTCTACTCCCTTCCCCTCGTGCTCACTCTGCGAATTTTGATCGAACTGGTAAGTACGTTTATGTCGCCTACTGTGGCCTTGATAAAGTCCAGATATTCAAATACGATGCCGTGAATGGTACCCTCACTGCAAACGATCCTTCTCACGTCGATGTACACAAGGGTGCTGGCCCCCGTCACTTTGCGTTCCACCCCACGAAGGATTTCGCGTTTGCTTGCGGTGAAACAGATTCGACGATTATTGCTTTCACCCACAACCCCAAAGACGGTTCGCTCAAGGTCGTGAACCACCAATCGACCCTACCCGATGCCAAACCGGTTAAAGGGAACTCGACCGCAGAAGTTGTGGTTCACCCAAACGGGAAGTTTGCTTACGTTTCCAATCGAGGTCATAACAGCATTGCCTCGTTCTCGATCAACCAAGAAACGGGCGAAGTGAAACACCTCGGCAACGAAGGTAAAGGGGTAAACATCCCCCGTAACTTCAACATCGACCCGACCGGCAAATGGATGATCGTTTGCAACCAATCCGGCAACGATGCCATCGTCTTCAAAATCGACACCGAAACCGGAAAACTGACCCCCACCGAAACCAAGATCGAAGTCGGCGCTCCGGTGTGCGTGAAGTTTGTGGAGAAGAAGTAGCCTTATCGGTTTCTGTTACCTGTCAGGTCGTATAATCCCCGTTTAATCGCACGTATTCTGGTGTAAGGTCGCAAGTGTAGAAGGTGCATTTTCCTTCGCCCAGAGTAAAACGAAAGTCTAACGTGATGTCTCGATTCTCTCGCAGGTAGTCGGATGCGATCTTTGCATCGAACGGGAGAGGGGTTCCGGCTCGGTAGAGTTCCATTTCGCCCATAAAGAGGGTTAGATCGGCCTCTGCAAATGGGATGCCTGCGTAACCGGCTGCGGACACGAATCGCCCCCAGTTGGGATCACCCCCGTAGACGGCACTTTTCACAAGGGCACTTTCAGCGACGACCTTAGCGATTTGGCGTGCATCGTCGTCGGTATCGGTTCCGGTGACGTGAATCGTGATGAGGTGGTCGGCTCCTTCCGCATCGGCTGCAATCTGCCTTGCAAGGGATTCACAAACCTTGTGAACTTCTTGGGCAAAGGCTTCGAGATTATCGCCTGTCAGCACTTGGCCTTGTCCGTTGGCTAACATCAAGACGGTATCATTCGTGCTGGTGTGACCTTCAACGCTAATGCAATTAAACGTCTTCTCTGCCGACTCACGCAGAATCCTTTGAGCGTCGGAGGGATTGACGGAAACATCGGTAACGATAAAGCCGAGCATCGTTGCCATGTTGGGGCCAATCATCGCAGCCCCTTTCGCAAACCCGACCATGCGACCCGTACTCAACTTCCCTTCGGCGGTTTTGATCTTCGTATCGGTGGTGAGAATGGCAGTGGCAGCCCGTTCGAGAGCGTCGGTATCCGTACCCAAATTCGCCACCGCAATGGGTATCCCACTCTCGAACACTTCCATAGGAAGTGTTCGTCCGATGACCCCTGTCGAACACACAAGCACAGCATCGCTTGCACACCCCAGATTTTGGGAAACGAGTTCTGTCATCCGTTCGGCATCACGTATCCCTTGCTCACCCGTGCAAGCGTTGGCGTTTCCTGAACAAACGACAATCGCACGGGCCGACGTTTGTGGAACCCGTTGACGCGACACTTGAACCGGCGCTGCACAAACACGATTTTGAGTAAACACCCCAACGGCAGTGCAAGGAGTATCACTGACCAGAAGGGCCAAATCTAAACGTCCGGGCTCGTTCGCACGCAGACCAGAATGAACACCCGCAAAACGAAACCCAGTGGGTAATTCCATCGCTATCCTCAGATCAATTCGAGAAGGGAGAGTAGGCGATTGGTATAGGTACGGATACAGAGGGAAGAGAAAAGGGGGAAAGAGTAGAGAGTGGAGAGTGGAGAGTGAAGGCAGTTTTAATGTCGGTACTTCTTGAAACGCGAACTTGGCAATCCTATTTTTTCCAGTTCCTTTTTGGTCGCTGCCCGAAATTGACCGTTCGGAACCGCATGACACACTGGGCACGGTGCATCTGGCTGATTGATGCTGAGTTCTGGATCAAATGTCGGTTTTACTACATTTTGAATAAGCTCCTCGACCTCGTCACAGCGACCCATGACGGTATCGCAAGCAGGACACGCCACAAGGACAAGCGACCCCTCACCCCCACAATAACAAGGGCATCGTGGTTTTATTAGAATGAATACGTCGGTTCCCAAATCACGCCACATGACTAACCGTTTGAAGTTAAAGAGTTGTTGAGAGAGTGATTGCTTAGGGTTACGCTTCCCGTTTTTTCAGTTCCTGACTTTTTTGTTTTTTCGCTAATTCTTGTTTGTATCGCTTCAACCATCGTGCTACCCATTCTTTGGCATCGAGATCGTAAGGGTTGGCGAGCTTGGCTTCAAATTCCTTAATGCAGTCTTCTAGTTCAGCGATCTGAACAGAGTGTATGCTTCGCGGGTTAAGGAAAGGATGCCCGTTAAATCGATACGTTTCCGCTTTCTTGCGATTCTTTTTCATATGAGATTCCAGAAATCAGTCAGCGTATTATTTACGGAAGCATCTGTCGCAACAGTTCTGCATCTTCTTGTTCGATGGTCGTGTCCGACTCGTCCAATTCCGTTTGATGGATCGTCCAGCCTTCCGTAGAGAGAGGCGGGAGTTCTTTGCCAACGAGACTTGCAACTGCGATTGTTGCACAATTCGCAACCGCTTCCATGTCACTGGATCGGAGGTAAAGAATTAACTCGAGGACATCCACATATCGGCGTGGAACTTGCAAGCTGCGGAAGGCGTAAAACGCTCCACTTGCGAGGCCACTTGTCCAAGTTGAACGTGTGTAGGTTGCTGACGACTCATCTGCCCCTTCCAATTCGACGATTGCATCGGGAAGGAACCGAATAACGTCTTTGCCAACAAAGTCCTCGCCTAATCGAATCGTGAGGTGAGCGAGGTACTCTCCCTGCGAGAGAATCACCGAATACATTTTGTTGGTATTGTCGGTTGATTGGTTTGTCACCCTCGTCTCCACCGAATCATGTTCTTGGATGCAATATCGTCCTAAGCAGCCGGAGCTCAACTGCTTCCCGTAATTCGCCTCTTTGCCACGCTTCAAGTAACGATTTCTCGGCTCGATACATTTCCCAAAAAGCCGTCCATTCTTTCTCTTTTTCAGGTGACGGGACTCGCAACTTGGTATGAACAGATTCACACGGTTGGTGGCAATGGGGACACGTCACCGCCTCAATCGACATAGTTCGGCGATATGATTTACGGCAGGTCACGCAAGTCCAAGTCCGGTTGCTCATTACCTCATTCTAACCTTTACCGAATAAATTTCAACGATCCATTTTCCTCTCTTTCACTCTCAACTCTCCACTCTCAACTCTCCACTCTTTAATATAATCTCCCGTTATGACGCAAGCTCTTACTGAATTGACGTGTCCGTATTGTTTGGCGAAGAAGTTTCGGCCTCTTTATTCGGGTGTGGAAGACCGGCTGAAACATGCGCCGGGGAGCTATTCCTTTGCTCGGTGTGAGGGGTGTGGGTCGGCGTTGCAGGTGCCGATTCCGAAGCCGGAGGAGTTGGGTTCGTTTTACCCGAAGAATTACGGGTATGTGCCGACTCCTCAAGCCGGAAAAGGGCTGATGGGGTTACTGGCATCGCTTCCGCATAAGCTCTTTTACGACCCGATTTATCAATCGCAGATGCGGATCGTTCTACGAGGGATCGGCTGGCGTGCCGACCAGAAGGGGTTGCATTTATTGGACGTGGGTTGTGGTCGCGGGTTACGGCTCTTGGGTTTTCGGGATCGTGGATTCAAAATCACGGCAATGGACTTTGCCGAAGAGTATCTGACCACCGTTCGAGAATTGGGTTTCCCTGCATTTGCATCGGACTTCGAGCATCTGCAAGACCATGTTGAGCCGGAATCGGTCGATGTGATTACGGCGTTCCACGTTTTCGAGCATGTGCCCGACCTTGCCCTCTCTGCAAAAACGTCGTGGGAGATTTTACGGCCGGGAGGTTGGCTTGTGGTGATCGTTCCGCTTGCAGACAGCATCCAAGCCAAGTACCTCCAGAAGAAATGGATCGGCTACACGGAAGCTCCTCGGCATCTCACTGTCCCTTCGCAAGACGGGATGAACCAACTGCTGACCCGCGAAGGTTTCGTTGTCGAACGCCAACTTCCCGATGCCCTGATGAGCAACGCGGGCATGTGGGCATTATCGCTATTCCCGTGGCTTGCCTTCACCCACCGCAAACCCTCGAAAGTGCGTCAACTCATCACCTCGGGTCTGGCCTTCCTGTCAACGGTCGCCGCCACGCCATTTACTTTGGTCGAACACATTCTCTCGAAAAAACCGGCAGCGGGAATGTTTTTTGCACGGAAGCCGTTGTGAGAGGGGTATCGGGTGGTTTAGTTTGTTGGCAAGTCCGCGTAGTTCGCCTAGTCCGCTCTTCGAGCAAGGACTAGGCTATTCGGGTGCGCCCTTGCGGGCTTTGGTCTCGAAGACTCGACCGAGAAAAAACAAGAATTTGCCTTATTTTTACCGAGCGAAGCGATGGAAAAGCCCGATAGGGCGCACCCGAATAGCCTAGTCCTTGCCCGAAGGGCGGACTAGGCGAACTATGCGGACTTGCGTGGAAAATGCTTTCCCCCACAGATCAATAATACATTTGCGAGGTGGGTTTGATAATCAATTCTGGCACGCTGACGTGCGGGGGGAGGGTTGCGACGAAAAGCACGGCACGGGCGACGTCTTCGGGTTTGAGAATCTTTTCGCGTTGCTCGGCAGTGACAGGGGTGGGGCGTTCGTCGAGAATAGGCGTATCGATTTCGCCGGGGTAGATGCTACTGACGCGAATCCCGCTATCGATCTCTTCGGCAGCAAGGCAACCGGCAGCAGCATGAAGCCCGAATTTCCCCGCAGCGTAACCCGCACCCGCCAAAGGATAGGCCCGCTTGCCTGAAACCGAGTTGATATTCACGATGACCCCGTCTTTGCGTTCGAGCATTTGAGGGAGGACGGCTTTCATGCAGAAGAAGGCCCCATCGAGGTTGGTCGCAACGAGCTTACGCCAATTCTCAAGGGTCAACTCGCGGAACTTACGGGGCTTGATATTCACACCGGCATTATTGACGAGAATATCGATCTTGCCAAAGTGTGCCGTGACCTGCTTCACTAAATCTTCAACGGCATTGGGATCGGTCACGTCTGCCCCGACAACGAAAATATCGGGGGTCTCAGCAGCGACTGCCTTGAGCTTGTTCACATCACGCCCTGCAATCGCCACTTTCGCCCCTTCGGAGGCAAAGAGCTTCGCTGTCGCTGCCCCAACCCCGCTCCCACCACCCGTCACCAACACCACTTTTCCGGTAAGTTGTCCCATTTTTTCCTCGTTTTGCCTTATTCACGAACCCGAATCACGATTCCCAACTCTACTATTTTGCGTTATATTCAGTTTTGGCCCTTGTGTAGTCTCCAGAACCGAGTATATTCAGAGTTTGGTTAAAAAATATCCCTCGGAACTTTTGAGATTTTGATGTCCTTTCAACAACTGGGTTTACCTTCTCCTCTCCTTCAAAATTTAACTGGTCTTGGCTTTAACGAACCGACACCCATTCAAGCCCAAGCGATCCCTGTTGTTCGGGAAGGATCGGACCTGATTGCGATTGCCCAAACCGGTACGGGGAAGACGGGCGCTTTTATTATGCCCATTATCGAATCGATGCTCAATCGTCCCGAAAACGGAGTGAAGGCCGTTGTTCTGACGCCGACCCGTGAATTGGCCCAACAAATTCACGAGGTCTTCCGCAATCTGTCGCGTGGAATGAAACTGCGATCCGTTGCCGTGATTGGTGGCGAGCCGATTCCGCAGCAACTCCGTAAGCTCCGCGAAGGGGCTGATATTATCATTGCGACCCCCGGACGCCTTTTAGCTTATTTGCGTGAAGGTTCGTTGTCGCTTCCGAATGTGCGAACACTCGTCATCGACGAAGCCGACCTGATGTTCGATATGGGGTTCATTCCCGATGTCCGTCAGATCGTGGGTAAATTGCCGAAAGATCGTCAATCGCTGATGTTCTCCGCAACCATGCCACCGGAACTGGCGAAGATCGGCCGTACCCTTGTGCGTGAACCCAAGCACATCGAGACCGCCAAACAAGGAACTGCTACCACTACCGTTACCCACACGGCGTATCCCGTACCTTCGGGCCGTAAAGGGGCATTGCTTGAACACTTACTAGAGCGATTAGATAATCCTTCGGTGTTGGTCTTCACCCGTACGAAGCACGCTGCCAAGAAACTGGCCCGACGATTGCACACCGCAGGCCATGACGTGGGCGAGTTGCACAGCAACCGTACCCCAAGTCAACGCGCACGCGCCATGCAAGGTTTCCGAGACCGCGAGTTCCGCGTCCTTGTGGCAACGAACATTGCTGCTCGCGGAATCGACGTTCGACACGTTACCCATGTGGTGAACTTCGACGTTCCCGAAGCCCCTGAAGAATACGTTCACCGAATTGGCCGAACGGGTCGGGGTGGCGATAGCGGGGCTGCGATGGTCTTTGTGGCACCCGAAGAAAACGGCCGTATGTCACGAATCGAACGCCAACTTGGTAAGAAGATTCAACGACTTAAGCTCGACGACTTCGATTACTCGACGAATGCGAACAACGCCTTTGAAGAACGTGAAGCCGATAACGACCGTCCCTTCCGAGGAGGCGAGCGTCCTTTCCGAGGCGGAGATCGACCTTTCGAGAAAAAAGGTCGTGACAATCGCGGACCGAAACGGGATAAAAAACCAAACCCCAATCATCCGATGGTCCGATTGGTTCCCGCATCGGAAATGCAAGCCCCTCAAGCACAACCGAAACCGGCTCCGGTTCAGGCTCAGGCTCCGACACCCGCACCAGTGAAAGAGCAACCCAAGCACGAACCTCGCGGATTCAATCGCACGATTGAACAACGAGTCGGCGGGGGCGAGAAAGTCCATAACCGAGAAGGCCGATTCTTCGGGAAAAAGCCAAGTGGTGGAGGTGGCGGTGGCAAGAAAGGTTTCCGCTTTGGTGGTAAACCTAAGAAGAAGGGCAAACGAGTTCGTTCGGAAGCGGTGTAGCGTTCGGAATTTAGCCCAACCCTATGCCGTTTCTTCTTCGTTCAACTCCGGAAACACATCCAACGGCAGTCCCGCTTCTTTGACGGTTTCGGTAATCTTTCGCACGGCACCGAAACGGATATTAGCAACCTGCTGTTCTGAGATTTTTAATTGCTTGGCAACGTCTTTGTTTGCCATTCCTTTTACTAACAGCAGTTCCAACACCTGAATACGGTCATACTCACTTTTGTCCTGCCACTGTCGCAGAATCCCGCGAAGGGCACGGGTTAGGGCAGTTGCTTCAAGGTCAACTCGCTCTTTACTACGAGCAACGCTTGAGGCGTGGCGTTGGCGGTCGTCGATCTCTTCGGCGATACGGTCGGAGGCTTCTTCGCCGTTTTGGATTGGCTTACGAAGGGTGCGTCGCAGTTGATCCATGATCTTGTAATGAGCAATCGTGAATAAATAGGTCTGCAATTCCCGTCGTTCGTCGAAGTTCGGAAGACTCGTCAAGAAACCGACAAAGGTTTCTTGAACGACATCTTCTGCGACGCTGCGGTCGTGGAGCTTCTTAACAGCAAAGGCCGTCAAACGCCCCTCGTAGGCTTTGATAAGTTGTTTCCAAGCCTTCTCATCACCCGCTCGGATTTGCTTGATGAGGAGTTTTTCTGATTCAGAGGACATGCGAGTCTCGTGAAGGTTAAACCAACAGGACATTTTTATTTTACGCTAATAAATCGAGAGCGTATAGTGGGTAGTTGCGGTTCGAGGTGAATTTCGAGATTACGGGAATAACCCGCGTTTGGCCTTTTCGAGGGCGACCTTTGAGACACCCAAGCTCAGGGCAGCGATTCGCATGGGGAGCTTGCGTTCTTTCGCGAGTTTGCGAACGCGGTGGAACGATTGCAGCATCAGGTCTTTGAGTTTGGCGTTGACTTGATCTTCGTTCCAGAAGTATTGCTGTAAGTCTTGCACCCACTCGAAGTAGGAAACCGTTACCCCTCCGGCATTACACAACACGTCGGGGATGATATAGACGCCGTTTTCGTGAAGGAGTTTATCGGCTTCGGGGGTTGTTGGCCCGTTGGCCCCTTCTGCAAGAATTCGGCAGTTGATGCGAGGGGCATTCTCCGCAGTAATTTGACGTTCTAACGCACAGGGGGCTAAGATCGTGCAAGGGGTTGTGAGAAGCTCGCTATCGGGAATCATTTCGGCCCCTTTGAAGTCGCCGACTCGCTTGCCTGATTCAACGTGAGCGATCAGTTCCGGAATATCGATGCCGTTTTTATTGCGGATCGACCCGTAACGATCACCTATCGCAATCACCTTTACGCCGCGAGCGTGCAATTCTTGACACACGACCGAGCCGACGTTCCCGAAGCCTTGCACAACGGCAGTCGATTCGTTGGCAGCGATTTTCAATTCTGCAAGGGCTTCCGCAATGCAATACACCACACCGCGACCCGTTGCCTCACGACGTCCCACGCAACCCCCAAGTTCAACGGGTTTGCCAGTGACGATCTCAGGGCAGGCATAGCCGATCTTCATGGAGTAGGTATCCATGATCCAAGCCATCGTTTGTTCATCGGTTCCCATATCGGGAGCCATGACATCGATACGAGGCCCGATGATACTCAGGACTTCTTCGGTATATCGGCGGGTTAAGCGTTCGAGTTCGCCACGCGAGAGCTTGGCAGCATCGCACGCGATTCCACCTTTTGCGCCCGAAAAGGGAAGGTTCATAATTCCGCATTTCCAACTCATCCACATTGCAAGGGCAGCCACCTCGCCGAGGTCTACAGAGGGGGCGTAACGCAAGCCCCCTTTGGATGCCCCCGAGGTCAACGAGTGCTGGACTCGATAACCCACGAAGCATTGCACACTGCCGTTATCCATACGGATCGGCACAGAAACAATCATCGAACGCTTCGGGATCGAAAGACGTTCGATAATGCCCGGATCGGTGTCCATCACTTCGGCAACGGCTCGAAGTTGGTCGCACGCCATCCGGTAAACAGGCGAACTTGCAAACACCGGCGATAACGATGCCGGATGTATGCTACTATTGGTACTCATATTTTCAAAACTCCATCGAGAGAGGTGACGGGTAAGAAATTATATACATCGACCGGCAGAGTTGTTAGTTGGTTGTTGGTTGTTGGTTGTGATTAAAAGCAGAAAGCAGAGGGGGCGGGGCGATATGATGGGGCTTGCCTATGATGATTTAACACCGACTAACCACTAACTACCCTGATCTCATGGACCATCTCCCTTTATTTCTGAATGTGGCCCGTATCGAAACCCTTATCGTTGGCGGGGGTAAGGTTGGGCGTCGGCGTTGTGAGAAGGTTGTGGCGTGCGGGGGACGGGTTCGCGTGGTTGATCCTCTGGTGTGTCCCGATTGGTTCGATCTTTCGCAAGGAACGTGGATTTCGGAGGGGTTTGCGCCCAAGCATCTCGAAGGAGTCGGGCTGGTGTTGGCGTGTGGCCCTTCGGAGATAAACGAATTGGTCACCCGTGAGGCTTTGGCCCGGAATCTTTGGGTTGGAAATAGCAGCAATCCCGAAAGCGGAAACGTGATTTTCCCCGCAAGTGGTCAGCGTGGCCCTTTGGCGGTGGCATTGCATACAAGCGGAGCTTCGCCCCGTTTTGCATCGGATACCCTCGAAGCAATTTTGGAGTCCTTCACTCAAGACGAGTTGCAGAAGCTCGAAATCTTGAAGGAACTTCGCAGTCGATTTACGCAGATTGCAGACCCAATTCGCAAAGCCAAAATGCTGACATTACTTGAAGCATTTGCCCGTTGAGCTTCCCGTTTCATAGACTAAACTCATCCTTGAGCGACGTCTTGAAACTGCATGTCTATGTTCGACCAACCAACCGCCGATCTTCGTACCCACAAACTGGAACTGAACCCCGTACCTCGGCTTGTTCCGGAAGATATTCCCAATCACGAAGTTCTTGAAGAGCTTGGGGCAGGGGGTATGGGGATCGTTTACAAGGCTCGGCAAAATTCGTTGGGTCGGATTGTCGCTCTCAAAATGATGCGACACGCCACCAAGAACCCGACCGAGTTAGAACGTTTCCAAAGCGAAGCCGAAGTGATCGCCTCGTTTTCGCACCCGAATATCGTGCAAGTTTACGATGTCGGTGAGCATAATGGGTTACCTTTTTTCACGCTAGAATACTGTCCGAATGGCAATCTCGATAAACAGCTTGTTGGGAAATCTTTCAAAAATGCCGAAGCCGCAAAGCTCGTCGAAATCCTTGCCCGTGCGATGCAAGTTGCTCACGATGCCGGAATTATTCATCGTGATTTGAAACCCGCAAACGTGTTGATTGGTCCGAGTGGCGAACCGAAAATTACCGATTTCGGGATCGCCAAAATGCTCGATGACGATAGCGGGCAAACGGGTACGGGTGTCGTGATGGGGACGCCAAGTTACATGGCCCCAGAACAAGCGCAAGGGAACTCCCGTGAGGCTGGCCCCGTGACCGATGTCTATGCCCTCGGTGCGATTTTGTACCAATGCTTAACAGGGCGTCCCCCTTTTCTTGCTGCCACTGCTGTCGAGACTATGCGACAGGTGTTAGAAGATAATCCCGTTCCGCCGAAACTTTTGAATCGGGGGGTCGATCACGATCTTGAGCGTATTTGTTTGAAGTGCTTGGAAAAATCACCCGAAGATCGTTATGCCAGCGCGACAGAGCTTGCGTTAGATTTACGGCGTTACCTTGATGGCGAACCCATTTTAGCGAAGAGCGTGAATGTCATCGAACGGCTTCAACGCGAACTCAAACGATCTCAGCACGAAGGCAAAATCGGCCCCTGGGGAAAGGGGCTTTTGTATCTGGGAATGTTTATCATTGCCGTTCACCTTGCCACTTCGGTCATGCTGCAAATGCGATACCCCGAGTGGCTTTCGTTCTGGATTCCTCGCACGTTTATGATTTTAACGCTGATCCCGTGGCTTCGACGCTATCGTCCGGGTGACGGGTTACTTCCAACGAACACATTGGAACGACAAATTTGGTCGGTGTGGTTGGGGTATTTGTTGGCGTTTGCGATGCTCTACATGGTGATCCAATCGGAAGGGCGTGACCATTTGGACATTTACGGGCCGGGTATGATCCTAAGTGGCTTGGCGTGGTTTGTGATGGGTGGTTTAGTGTGGGGTGGTGCTTACCTAATCGGAATTGGTTTTTGGGCATTGGCCCCTTTTGTGGCGTTGATGGGCGGGGTAGAGTGGTCGCCCGGAGCTTTCGGCATCGTCTGGGGGGTGGCTTTAATCATAACGGGTCTTCGTTACCAAAAACTCAGTCGAGCCGAACCCTCCAAATAGTCCGACTTGCGTAACCTTGCTGATCGGGTTAATCGCCCTTTTTCGTCAAACTCTTGTCATTCTTCCAAAAGGTCGAAAATCGGCGCAAGTTCCGTATTTTCTCTCATCCCCAAAGTGTATCCAACGATTTGAAGAGTTAGACTTACACCAACTTGAGGAGCCTTATACTATGAAACGGATTCTGATCGCACTCTTCGCCCTTCCCCTTGCACTTACTGGCTGCGGTGGCACCGAGTTTGTACCCGTCTACGAACCTGTACCGGTCTTCGTAGAACCCGCCCCTGTGATTGTGAGTTCCACCCCCGCAGTCGTAACCCCCGCTCCGGCAACACTCCCCCCACCAACTCCAGTACCGTGAGTTAGGGGGTAAGGAGAGGAAAGAAATTCGAGGGCATCTCGCTTGCGAGTGCCCTCGTTGTGTTTTGTGGGGGAAATTAGGTTCCCGATACTTGACCAGCCAGATAATCAAGCAACAGTCCACAAATCTCTTCTCCATTCATCAGCTTAACCTGATGTTTCTTCGCTAGTTCAATCGCCTCGTCACTAAAATCGTCGCCTAAAGACATCACACAATAATCAGCATCCTGTTCACCCATCCTCAAGAGTTGCTCTACTGCGTTTGGGCCGGTGGTGCCTTGATATTTTTTCACTTGCACAAGCAGCACTCTTCGTTCCGTTTCAAAAAGACAAGAATCTGGAGCATCACGCTCACAACGTAGATCGATATCTCCGCCGGTACCATCAAAGACGTTTTTGTCTACGACTCGGTAACCATCCGATACAAGTAATCGCTCACACACTTTTTCAAACGACATATTCCCACCACTTGGGCTTATTCCCTGAAGTTTCTCCCTTAACGATGCGAGGAATTCTTTACGCCACTCCAATAAGCATTGGTCCACTCCTGACGCCCCGAACTTCATCTGTGGTTGTGTGCGGAGTTCGTCAATTATCTCTCGGAAGCCTCTCTCAAATCTGTCGATGTTTAGAATGGGAAGTCGCATCCAGCGGAGCTTTGCATACCACGAACTTAATCTGAGATTGTGGACGCTTATGTTTCCATCGAGACCAAACGATTCTTTAATCCGAATTTGATGGTTGAGGTGGTGTGAATCCGAATTCAGGTAGTTGTAGCAAGTTGGAAAATTGCCATCTATGATGTGCAACGACAATTTGCCATTTTCTGGGAGATGTGGAGTAACCAGAATATCGCCATCCTTGAAACTCCGGATTTTCATTAAGTTGGTGGGTACTCGAGTGTTTTGCATACGGTAGAAGTCGCGACACCGACTGACAAAATCAGTTGAGGTGATTGATAAATCACCTTGTTCACCGCCGCCCCAACCCTGTAAGAGCAGTTTGCTTTGTTGAACTTGCTGTCGAATCTCGATTGTATTCAATCGGTCAAAACGGAAGTTATAAATCATGGCTTCTTCGTTCAGTATGAGTATCACTTTCACAAACGCCCTTATACTATCTTATCTGTTGATGCGATCATGAAAGGATTTTTGTTTCTGTCTTCTGTCATCGGGTGTAATCGCACCTACGTTAAATACACCCGCCTCGCCGCTTCGTGATAGGTCGCCTCTAAATCGATTACGACCGCTTCCGTCTCGACGGCTAACGGGAGCTCTGGTAACGATTGACCGACCGCTAATGAGCGTGACCAAATCGACACCGTTGTGCCCATCTCGTCGCCATTTGGAACCGGAGACCCGACACGGTAGCTTATTGCGTGTGGGGGTGGTAAGGGTGCTTCGCCCAAACCCAGATCGGCAGAGAGTGTATCGGCAAAAGAGAAACCCGAGGGGCGTGCAAAAACATCGACGAGCATGAGGTTGACGCCCTGACGTAGATACCCTGCATACCTTCGGGTGTAGCGTGCCTGAGCGTCCAGTCGATCTTTGTTGCGAGGGGAGATCAATTCAATCGCAGCGACAAGCTGACCATGCCAATCGACATGCAATGCCCGTTGAGGATCAAGAGTAAAGGTTGCAACTGCCTCACGGTCGGGGGTCAAAAGTGTTCCTGAACTTGTCGCGGTTGGACGTTCCTGCCAACCTCGCACGGTCACATCGGGACGTCCCCCGCCTGCTTCTAATGTGAGTGCGGGTACTGCCCCAACATAAGCTCGGTAACCTTCGGGAAGTCGGGGTTGCACCCAGTCCAAAAGTTCCGTCAACCACAGAAGGAGAAAACCATCCGAACCACGTTCGTCTCGCCAGTCATGTAGTGGCATTGTTGGTCTCCTTCGGTGATATTATCGTTTGAGTGGGCGAACAGAACAAGGCCCAACTTGGTGAGAACTCAATTCCATCAGCCCTATCCCTGCCTTCTTCTTCCTTGAAAATTCACCTCCCCCGTCCCGTGAATTCCATATCATCCTTTAAGCCGTTTGTGTGGAGAGTCTCGAAATGCGCTCGTGGGTGGAACGACGGATATACGATCTGAGTTATTTTCTCGTCCATTGGATGTTCATGTTCCTTTTGTCGTTCCGTTGGTTTGGTCGGAGGAACCTTCCGCAGAAAGGGCCGGTCATTTTACTTGCGAATCACCAATCGTTTATCGATCCGGTGATTGTGGGTTTGGCGGCAGGTCGCTACTTGAGTTATTTGGCACGGCAGACCCTTTTCAAAAATTGGATATTTGCGTTCCTGATTCGGACCTATCAAGCCATTCCGATTGACCACAAGGGCTTTGCACGCGAAGGGATTACTGCAACACTTGCTGCTCTACAACAGGGGAAGGCCGTGCTGATGTTCCCCGAAGGCGAACGCACCCACGATGGGAAAGTCCATCCTTTTAAGCCGGGAATCTGGTTGTTAATCAAAAAACTCAATTGCCCGATAGTGCCCGTGGGTATTGCAGGGGCTTACGGCTGTTGGAGCCGGTTCGATAAATTTCCACGCCCTTCGTTTCTGTTCCTCGGGGCAAACGATGCCGATATCGTGATTAACATCGGGGAAGCAATTATGCCCGCCGACCTTCTGAAACTCGACCGCGACGTTGCTATTGAGCAGCTTTACCAAGCCGTGAATGACGCCTTTGAAAAAGCCGAAAGCCTTCGCAAAAAACCTCGCTGATTTTGTTTAGACCATTGCGGGTTTGACAATCCCGACAGAGGCGATCAGGCGATCTAATCGCAAGACGACGTGGTGAGATTCGGGCGTATCTGCTTGGCCCCAAAGACGACTAATCGAGTTTAAGAGTGTGGGATCGCTACGGAAGGTTCGGCGGTAGAACATCGTCGCCATCGGGCCACCTTGTGCTAACGCCCGTTCCGCAAGATCGACCTGTTCAAGAGTAACCGTTCCAGCGTGGATTGCTTGGCAGAGGTTCCACGAAACTTGTTCGTAATCGAGTTTCTCTTCCGGTTCTGGTTCAGGGGAGGTCACTTTGATTTCGGGTAGGGTTTCGCGTGACGCTGCGGAGTAAAGCTCGGCAATTGTCGGCGGGGCAACCGGTTCGATTTGCGGGGGGTTTTTCTCGTCAAGCGAAGGAACAACCGGTCGGATCGTTTCGATACTCGCAAATGTCGGCAACATGGGTACCGATCCCTTCGAGGGGAAAAGCACAACCGATCCACTGTGTGAAACCGGTTCGCTTTTGGGAATTGGAAGGACTTGGCTTCGTTGGGCAGGTGTTTGTGCAACTGTTGGATTCACCCCTAAAAAAGCCGTACTCAAAAACCAGCAAGAGACACCAATCACAACAGCACCAACCCCAAGTTGGAAGGGCCACAAGGTCCAAAGAGGGGGACGCCAATCGAGGGTGACCTTGACGGGTTCGCCGTCGCTCAGTTTAGCCACAACTTCGGGTGGCGGAGTGCATTGGAACAACCCCGTAACGAGGGGATCGCTTGTCGAGGTTTTTGCAACCTCTTTGAATTTGGCGTCGAAGGTGTAGGGTGTTCCGCCCGTTTCGGTGGTGGCTTGAAGGGTGACCGATTCGCCGTTCTTCAGGGCCGCAAGTTGATTTTGTGGCAACCGCACTTTGCACAAAAGACCGTTCTCCCCTGCAAGCACGAGCAATGGGCCACGAAGTTTGGGGGTATCTTGCGTGGGGTTCTTATAGACAACCTCACCCGAAAACGGAGCAACAATCTCGCGTGATTGTTCGAGGTTCGTCAGAGTTCCGCGAACCCCTTCGAGTTCCTTTTGAGCTTGAACGATTTCGAGAGCATGCAGTTTCTGTGCACGGGGAAGATCGGTCTCAAGGGCTTTCTTGGCTGTGGTTTCTTCGACCCGTGCGAGTTCAAGGTCTTTTTGAATCTGAGCCAATTCTTTCGGAATTTGCGTTGAGCGTGCAAAGTCCAGTAATTTGCCGAGGGTTGCGGTGAGTTCTTTCTTTTGAGCTTCGATCGATTTCAAAGTCGATTCGGCTTTGGTTTTTTCAACCTCGACCTTTCGATAGGCAATCAGACGATCTTGATATTCTTGAACCGAGATAGCCCCCCTCACTGCAAGATCGGCATCGCGTTCGAGTTGGGCTTGCACGATTTTCATGGTCTCAAGGGCTTGCTTTTCGGTCGCCTTTGCGGTGAGGTATTCGCCTTCGATCTTGTGTAACTCGTTTTTGAGTTTGGTGATTTCGGTAAGCCCCTCTCGGTCGGCGCCTTCTGCATTGGGAACGAGTTGGCGTAGCATAATTTCGAGTTGATCGACGCGGTTGGAAGCACGGGTGAACTGCCGGACAAGTTCGGGGTCTCGTGGGAGAAGTTCGGCTTCGACCTTTTGGACTTTAGCTTCGTGTTTGAGGACATTCGCACGGGCTTTGGTGATGGCAAGGTCTAAATCGGTTCC
>VYLT01000034.1_pt1 | contig 31170 bp, 52 predicted proteins | sample 5114261 | NCBI WGS metagenome assembly VYLT01 (sample SAMN12291815, study PRJNA351875) | freshwater metagenome | isolation source: freshwater lake | place: USA: Michigan, Little Long Lake | collected 2011-07-12 | reverse complement strand
TGCCCCCTAATTTCCACAACTCCTCCGATTCTCCCCTTTACCATCCACCCTCCGCCCCGCCTGCAATCGTCGCCGCTGCCGTTCCGCAAACTCCTCCATCGACTCCGCTTTCGGATCCCAACCAAGCTTCAGGAAAACAAAGTAGGCATACTCGGGGAAGAGGAGTTCGTTCTTTCCGGGGGTCGGGTTGGTGGTTGGTTTTGCTATATTCCTGTTCTAGTGAATTGGGGTTTGAATGCGAGGCAGGCTCCATAGTGTCATCTTCCCGCCCCTCCCTCAGCGCCCTACCCTAAAGGATACCGTTTCATCAGCGAATAACCTTTGGGAGTTCCTATGCGTCTTTCCGTGCCACCCCTGTTCTTGTGTTTGTGTCTTGTTGTGTTTGCTTCCGGCTGTGGGCCGGAAGAGCAGAGAAGAATGTGCTCAGTTAGAGGGTGAATCAGGCACTATCATGCCTGTTAACTTTTCGAGCAAACTGCCTGTAATGGTTTTGTCATCCAATCCCTTCATTATGATAAACGGTTTGAGCATCGCGTTATGGAATCGATATCGATATCGATTCCGCTCACCCCATCTTTCAAGCACAGGCCCTCTTGCTTGATCGGTTGAAAAATTATTCAAGTGGGAGGTGAAATCTTGGGCAGAGTATGCTTCACCCATGATTTCGGTAAGGGGCTCACTTACATCAGATGCCCTAAAATACCCCATATCATCCATTTTTGCGAGAGCACATGCCAGAAGAACTTGAGGATAAATCGAGCCACCTCTTCGGCTTTCTGCTGCTTTTTGGTATGCCCCACGAATAGTTCGATGTGTTGCTTGGACAGCGTAATTGATTGCATAAAAAGTATCACTTGAAGTGATATGGGTTCTCTGAGTGGATATCGCTTTCGTTGCAGCTTGGTGTCCCAGGAGGTGCGTATAATGCGGATATCCTTGAGAAAGAGAGACAATCAAATCCGAGGCATCAGGCGACATCGTCATATTCAGTTCTTTGAGCCTTTTGGTAATAATGGTCTGCAATTCCCGCTTTGTCATAGGAGGCATTTGGATCTGAGTCAGACATCGATCAATCGATTGGTGATCAGATATTAGATCGGCCACATCGCTTGTCACTCCAACCAGAAGAATTGTCACACTAGAGGAATTATCAGACAAATCTTTAATCGTGTCAGCAAAGATTCGTCGGTGCTCTGGGGCAAGCGTATCGAACTCGTCAAATACGATAAGGATTTCAGATTCAGAATCACAAGCTCGTTCTAATAATTTCCGAATTTCTCCCGGCCCAATATGCGTATAGTTCGCAAGATATTGATCCAACGTATACTCTTCTATTTGCGGCAGAGCGTTTTCTGGACTAGCTTGCGGATTTTCAAGGATCATTGGGATTTCTGAAAAAGCCTTTCTCCAAACATTTTCAAATGTATCTGTTGCAGAACAGTTAACCTTGATAATCCGAACAGCAAGATAACCAGATAAATGTTCACGCAAAATGTTTGCTAAAGAGGTTTTGCCAACGCCACGATCCCCATACAAAATTGCATGGCGTCCACGCCCATTTACTGCTTCCGAGACCGTCGATATCTGCTGAAGGCGTCCAGCAAAAAGATCAACGGTGTTGATCGGAGCAGAAGGGCTCCATATCCGACCATTTTTAAGGAGCAACTCCTGCATTTCTTTTTCTGTCATAATTATCCCTTTGGAACGCAGTTCTGTTTTTGCCCATGCCAAAGCCAAACAACTCTATGCTAACTGCCTCTAGCTCTGCAATTAGCTGTTTTATCTCTGTAATCATAGCCATTAACTCTGTAATAAGCAAGAAGAAATCAATAATTCCTGCAATAGGCAGACCTCGTTGCTGTAAATCGCCACCTTTTCAGCAAAACCACCGCGCCCTACACTTTCCTGCAATGCAATGTCTGTCCGCTTGACCCGAATTACCCTTCGAGCTTTTGCGGTGTTCATTTGCTTTCTGGAGGCTCCTTATGCGTTCTGTGTGTGCGTTTGCATTGTTGGTTACCGTTGCACTTCTGAACACTGGCTGCACGCCGGAAGGCAAGGGAACGGGGACAGGAACTAAAAAAAACAACGACGCAACCGAATTAAGCATACAGAAGGTCGTGGATCAGCACAAGAATAATCCCGCTCTCGTGAATATCGAATACGGTGACGGCAAGTTATTCTACATCGACATTGTCAATTACGAGATTCAGACTGAAGCAACTGCCGAATTTGAAGACGGCACGGCAGCCATTAAGGTAAAGACCACTCAAAAGATCGATCACAATAACATCTGGGTTGTTCTTGGAGTCGATATGAAGGATCAAAAAAACAAAGAACTGTTTGCAAAAAAGACAGGTTCGTTGTTGCAACAACGAATGTTTGTGCTGGGAGTTAAAGTAAGGACAGTGCAAGGTCGATTTTTAGTTATGGCAGCAGCTTACCCAAAATAGAAAAAGCCGATATTCCAATCAAGACTATCGCTTTGAACCTTGCTCTAAAGTGCCTGCCGTTCTTTCTGATGTTTGACGGATACGAGGCAACTCATCGACGATTGCTTGTTGCATCATTTTTTCGAGCGGATCAACGAAATTAGCCATTTGTGCTGCCTCTCGGACTGAAGCGATATCGGTGTACCCGGCTTTTTGTCCTGTCAAAGAATTCTCGAAAGAAGTAGTTAATTTTTTTAGCATCTTTTGAAACTCAGGGTCTTCTTTGTTCTGAAAAGCCTTCATGTTCTTCCGCCAGTCCCCAATTCCAAAGGAATCCAGTACCTTTTTCGCAGGGTTGTATCCACCCCAAGTCACCACCTTGTCCACCGTGTCCATGTACTTCGTACCAAAAGACTCGACGCTCTTTGAGCTTGCTCTCAACCTATCTGCGAAGGTCATAACCCACGTGGCAGCCGTGATGATAGCAGGGGCAAATTTCAACCCAACAACTAACCCGACATACTCGAAGGTCTTAGCGAATGTTTCTAAACCAGAGCCTCGATTAAATCCGTTCTGAAAGCCACCCTTTGCAGCGTTGATGAAAGGATCAACAAAGGTTTCCTTTACCTTGTCAAGTCCGCTCATTAATAAAGAACCGGCACCGAGGGCAGCCGATGCAGCCATGCCCCCTTTGGTCATGCCCGGATTTGTCATGTTGGTAAAGTGGCCCAAGGCAGACGACTTAGATGCCAGCTTGTTTGTGAACGAGTCGATGGATTTACTTAGAACGCCAAGTGCGGTCGTGGGGTCTTGCGGTTTACTCGGTGTCTTCTGTGCCATCTTGTTGCTTCTCCTTTAGTGCACTTTGCAAATCCTGACTTTCTTTTAGATCAGCTTTACTGATGACTTCGAGCGCATAACCCGATATGCCTATCAAACGCCATTTGTGCTTTGTCCAATACTCAGCATCTTCGATGCCCATTTCATCTTCACTTTCCTCGAATCGGTCAAAGATAATGGCCCCTTTTTTGCCCTTCTTTGGAAGAGCAAGCCGGTTGACCTGAAACGGTGTGAGAGCATCAACCTCATGGGGCTTGTAGCCATGTTCATTGCACAACACCGCATAAACTGCGGTGACCGGAAGTTGCTCTAATTCGGCATCTTCCTCTGCTTCACGGCTAAAGGGTCGGAATTGACCCGATCCATAATCTCGCTTGCTTTTGCTGCGGCGTCGGTGTCGGCGTTGACTCGGTAACTAATCTCTTCAGAGGTCGAAAAGGGTTCCCCTTTTTCGTTTTTTAGCATCAGCTGAAGGGTGTATCGTGAGAGTGTTCCATTTGACATAGCTTCGAGGAATACTTCCCCGCCGGTCTCATACCGACCGGCGGCCACCCCCTCCACAAGGGCAGCCGACATTTGTTTTATTGTATCGGCGTCTGCCCCTTGCTGACGGGCTCGGTAGATTGTTTCTCTTGCCTTGAATTCGAGATGCGAGGATAACATCGCCAAATCACGATAGGTCAACGGCTTGATTGTGTACTTTGTCCCGTCGAACTCGAACGGCTCGCCTAACGCTGACGCTTGATTTGCGATTCCCATCTTTGAATGCTCCTTTGTGTTTTTGATTGTGTTTTGTGGCTCGTTTCAAACGAGCCACATTTCCTAAGCAACGCCGGGCAATTTATAGGGGCCGGACGATTTGGCAGTATAAGTGACTTCGATTTTGCCACGTGTTTGGCCCGTTCGCTCTGCCGAAAGGATTTTGACATAGGTGAACAGGTGACGTTTATTCACAACCGGCACTACCGTGTTACCGTCCCAAGCAACAAGAACGTCGGCAAGAACATCGCCTGCGAGGGGAGGAGCTCCGTCAGCAGCACGCCAATTTGCTTTGAATGTGATCGAGCACTCTTGGACGCCCGTGTCGGCACGTTCACCGTATCCGCCGGATTCGCCGTCGGTTTCGTCAACTTCGCCGACCTCTTCAAGGATCGTCGCCTCGAATACCCTAAGCGTCGTAGGGCCAGCACCGTATCGGATTTTCAAATTCTTGCCGGTCATGTTGCCCTATCCTCCATAATCGAAAGCATGAAATAAAATTCAGACGTTAAACAATTCTCTTTCAACCCCTTCAAATCTAGACCTGAGCTTGGCTCAAGTTGGATGTCCTCAACGATAAATCCCGCATAGATTGTGTGATAAATCGCTTGTTGTGCAAGTCGTCGCCAATCGACAAGTTTGTTCGGGTCGGTCGCGTTCTGGGTCACTTCATCTTTGTAGGCGATTAGGATGCCATACCCGTAACCCACCTCGACCCGATTGTCAGTGTCCTCAGAGAGAATTTCTTCTGGCATTTGCACGACAAGGATTGCCGGAAACTGAGCGATTGCCAACGCCTCTTCCTTGCGTCGGATACCGATTGCCCATGTTGAGAAATCACTCACCGCTGCCAGTTTGGTCTTGATGAGATTCGCAAGGTCAACAGAGGTCGTTGCCATTACAGAGGAGTCTCCAGTGTCCAGTCATCATTGGTCGTATCGAACCGGTTGAATATCGCGGTCGATGGATCCCCGGTAGGAGCTTGGTTCGTTCCGCCAGCGATCTCGACAAGGGTTGTTTGCAAATCCTTCCGTCGATCCAAAAGCAAGATAAATTTTTGATCGTACTCGTGGAGTCCTGCCCCTCTCACAAGGAGCCAATAGAGGGCAATGTCTCGTTGATATTCTTTTCCGCGATCCCACGAATCTGCTTGCGTCGAAGTGAATCCCCGTTGGATTAACCCGCCCCGAACGTCCTTGTAAGCCGCCTGATTGCATTCGGTAATCAATGTCGTCCAGTACGCTGGTAACTCACCTTCCGCGACCTTGAGGGTCGCCGCAAGGGTCGTCTTTAGTTCGGCATCAGTCAGAAACGATGGCATCAGGGTCGCTCGTGTGGGAGATCAGGTCAGTTAAAAGCAAGGGCGGGGTTGTGTTGTTTGCGCTCGAGTTATTTCTTCGAGGCTGTCGCCGGTGTCGTCGGCTTGGCAGGCGGAGGCGGAGGTGAATCCTTTTTGTCATCAGGTGGCGGAGGATTGTCCGCAGGCGGAGCGACATTCTCCGAGCCACTGCTTTCGCCCTCGGTGCCAATCCCATTAACCACAGTTTGAAAGACCTCGACGGGTGCAACCTCCTCAATGCACTTTGAGGACGTCAGCATCCAGTTGATGTCGTGCCCTTCGAGTTTCTCGGGTTCGAGGATTTGACCAACTTTCCAATCTTTCCCGAGGACTTCTTTGAGGACTCGGTATTTCTTTGCTTTTGCCACAGTTGCCTATTCCTTGTGTTGTGTGGGGCTTTTGGCCCCACAAAGTTTTTTGTGTTTTGGTTGGGCAGCACAAATTTATTTGTGCTTATGCGTTGTTGTTAGTTTCAATCCGCCTCCGGTGCTGCACTGGAGGAAACAAGTTAGACCGCCATCACGATCACGGAGCCGGGATAGTGGATCGCAATGCCACCCGGAAAACCGTGATTGATTAGTATCTTCCTCGGCACTGGATTCATGCTGTTGAGCGAATCCGAGATGATCGTGTGTGTGCCCGGCTCGGCATTCGGATTGGCAGCGTTTCGCACCATTTGGATTTCACCGACAGGGGCTCCGCTTTGGCGAGCACCAATAATCACAGCAAAACCATCTGGAATGAAACGGGTGTAGGTCACACCTTCGTCAAGACTGAAAGCCTTGTCGTAGGGCACGATCCTTGGAAGGTCGGCAGCCAACATCAAACGATTGATCTCTTCAATGGTATTGAACGTCGCACCCATCTCCTGACGTTTCCCGCCGAGGTCGTTAGCGTTGTAATTGCCCAACAGGTTATTCACGGTGTTGGAATTCACAAGCATGGTTGCAGTTTGGTCGAACCGAGACGATTGACCCACTCGACCAGCAGAAACAGCAGCCCGGGTATCAGCCAACGGCGTCGAGGTTGCTTTGTTGCTCCACGCAGTGCCCACGCTGTATTGACGAAGAGGGTAGGCGTCGGTGTGGATTACGTTGCCGAATTTGTCCGTAGATGTGAACAATCCGTAGCACAGCAACTGAGCGATCATGTACCGTTTACGATCCACTTCACGCACAAGCAAGTGCAGTTGTCGCCTTGAAACGATTGTTTCAAGGTTGATTGGTTCACCGAGCGAACCCATGTCTCGACGAAGAGCGATTTCGTATTCATCGATTTCGGTCTCGTCAGCATAGTAACCGGGTTCCATTTCATAGCGTTTGGAACCAGCTCGCCTCACCCGTCCGGGTTGCCCGTTGAGGCCCCGAACGTTGGTCATGCCCGTGTAATTGTCCTCTTGTTCCCACATAACCTTCGCAGCATTGTGAACGGTCGTCGGGAACAGGTCGAGTAAAATATCTTGCGCCTCCAATTCGGGGACAAGACTTTGCTCGATCAACTTGAGTTCCGCCGAAGTTTGAAACTGTAAGTAGTCAGCCATTGAAAAACCTCTTTATTCTCTTGCCTGTCTAATTGATAAACACAAGGGCGAACGAATGGGGTTAGCCGATTCGCAGGATAGTTTTGCTGTCCGTAAGAGCGGAAACCGAGCCCGACATAATCCGACCGAGATCGGTCACGCCTGCCGAATCGATTGCTCCTGCCCCGCTCGAAGGTAAGTCAGCAGTTTTGAAAGTTCCTGCAAAAAAGGCAGGGGCCGACCTGCTCTTGAAGGCGTTGGTGTCTCCGCTCACTTGGCGACCAAGATAGCAACGACCGTAAGCGTCTGTGCGAATGTCGTAACGCAGGATTGCCTTTGCAGTTGCGAGTCCAGCCAACCCACCCGACGCACCGTTGTCGTAAGAATCGAAGTAAGAGCCAGCCGGAACACCCTTGTTGGTTTCAGCGATTGCAATCGCTGGACTTGATCCACCCGTGAAGGTTCCCGCAACAGTCATCAGCGGGTGATCCATCCCTGCACATGAACCCACAAAGTCAATCGTGACTGGGGTTCCGGGGAACGCTCCACCCGCACAAGTGACGTTGCCCGAACCAATCGGTGGAAGTGCTTCGAGGGCTGCCTGCACAGCAGCAGCCGTTGCGTTGTACGCAATCGCTGCGGTGGTGTAACCGTCATAGGTGAGGGTGAAACTGCCCCCGGTTGGAGTGCCGGTAATCGTGACTGTTTGGCGTTCGTTGACGGCTGTGCCGTTGCCGAGTACCTGTCCCAGCACGGTTCCTTTCGGGTAATACTTGGAGGGTGCAAGCGAGACAGCGTCTTCAAGAACGCCTTCGCTGTAAACAGGGACAATCCCCTCGCCTGTGTAAACCTGTGTTGCTTCTCTCATTGGTTCCTCTGCCGTTCATTTGTTTGGTTAGGGTTTCAATCCGCTTCCGGCGACAAAACCAGAAGAGACGTACGGGCTGTCGTTTGGTTAGGCTGCTTTCTGTTCGCGTGCGAGGGCCTTTCGGCCCTCGGCTGTGTGTGAGAGCAATTCTCGACGACGTTCAGGAGAGACGGCCCCCGGGTTCTGATGTTGGTCGGGTAGAACCTCTCGGTTCTTCATCACTGGCGGACGTTTCGAGATAACTCCCATTTCCACCTCCCGAGGAGACAGTGCAACTTCTTTGCCACCCTCGCTGAACTTGAGAACCTTTTGATCCGACATAGCGAACAAGCGTTCAGGCAAAGTCACTCCGACTTTGGGATCGAGTTCGTAGGGATAGATGCGATCCTTGTTCTTTTCGCAGAAGGCAGCAATCTCTTGGCGTGCTCGTTCGTCTTGCAGCCGTTTAAGTTCGGCATCGTGGAAGGCTTTCGATTTTTCCATTTCGGCAGCCACTTCTTTGCGGATTCGCTCACTGTTGGCAGCCACCTGTTTTTTTACTTCCTCTTCGATGTTCATCGCGGGAGGTTGTTTATCGTCGCCCTTTGGGGGATCGTTGTTGTTTGCAGGTGCTGCTTTCTTTTGCAATGTCGAAAGCATCGAAGCGAGCAACTCATTGGCTGTCGCATCGTTGATGAACGAAGTATCAACGCCGGCGTCTTTCAAAGCTGTGATTAACTGATTGCGATCCATAGACTTCTCCGAAAATTTGAGAACGTAGTTACCCACACCGATCAAGGTTTGATTGCTGCGAGTTTGTTTGATTGTTTTTTCTGCGAAGGCGAGAATGTTAGGCTCTTGCTCCTCGGCTTCGTCAAAGAAGAACTGAGGAATGGGAGCAAGGTCTTTGCACTTTGGAATCTCGGCACCGAGGACGCTTACTCGCCGAAGAACAGGCCCCAATCCATTGTGATCCTCGTAGAACTCGGCACTGATTTCCGTGTAGTTTTCTGACTCGATCCATTCGACCAACGGAACGGGGACTTTGGTGAATCGACAACAGAGCTTCGAGCCAACGAGCTGCACATCGACAGGCCAACCGAGTGCCGGAAGGTCAGTTCGTTCAGCGTATTTTTTGGCGATTGAAGATAGCTCTTCGTGGCCGAGAGTGATCGATGCTGCCGGGATGAGATAGGCAGGTGCAGGGCGAACACCGTCTGTCCTTTTGGCTTGGTAGAGATTCCAGTTCGCCACGACCTTTTCGAGGAATGGGAGGTCGGCGATTCGACCCGAAGGCAGCACTTTGCCAACCGAGAATATCTCAGCGAGGGCCAATGTGCTGGCTGTGCGTGCAGGTGGAACGGGAATAGGAGTTTGTGTCCCCATGTATTATTATTCTTCTGCTGGGGCCTGAGTGCCTCAGAATTGTTGTGGCGGGGTTGCTTGGGGATTGTTTTGAATTGTTTTTGGCGGGGTCGCCGAAGCTCCCCGCACGGCTTCTTCTGGGGTTCGTGCGGGAGTTCGACCCGTCCTTTCGGCGAGTTCGCTGGTCTTGAGCGGGAAGCCCAACTCGTCGAGAGCTTGATCGATTTTCAATTCGGAGAGAATGTATTCCGGGTTTGGAGCTTCGAGCGTGCATTGCGGAACATCGACCTCTGTGCCGTAGTTATACCCCACGAAATCAGGCAACAGTTGCGATTCCAACACTGTGCCAACCTGAACCGACAATGCCCAGGTGAACAAATCAACCGTCGATTGTTGAACCTCCGAATTGCCTCTGTGTTGCGATCCTCCGCCGGTGAGCATGTGCAAGAATGCCCCAGAGACTCCGATGGCAATTTCTTTTCGCAGATCGTCAAGGCTTGCCTGAAAATCAGCCGTGCCACTCATGGCAAGATTTAGCAGCATCACATCGGTATCAGGTGGAGTTACCATGCCCCCCTGTGCCCGAATGTTTTTTAACTCGTTTGCCAACCGAGTCCGCGCTGCTGCATCCCCAACCTTCGCATGAATAAAGGGACCGGTGTACTTGTCGAGAAAGATCATTCGCAGTTTCAAGACGTGAACAATCATCTCGATAGCTCTATAACTCGCTCGAAGGTCCGAAAGCCCCTGCGGAGACTCGAACAATTGCATGTGCTGGAATATCACAAAATCGTCAGGGTCTAACCGAATCCCGACGTTAGCAACCTGATTGATAACTGCTGTGATGTTTTTGAACTGATCGACCTCAAACTGAATCAACCGAGTGTCTTTGGCTTTCAGTTTTTTGAGTCCGATTTTGTCTTTGTATTTCCCTTTCGAGTATTGAATAGGAACGGGTTCGCAGAGCGAAAACCCGTCAATACACCCACCAGAGAGGATCGACCAGATAACTCCTGGTGTTCCGCCAGTTGAGTTGGTTAGGATATGCTTACAGAAATCAGCGACTTCGTGTTCGAGTGCGTTCGTTTTGTCCCTCGGAACGCATTGCACCTGCAACGCCATGACCGAGTAAATTTTGCCGAGGAGAGCAGATTTGACGGTCGGTTCGGCAAGCGACTTGCGATAAGCCATTCGCATCTCGACCGTCTCAGCAGTGTAGTTATCGTAGTTGACACCCCGCAGCCGAATCTGCGAGGCATATACCCGAAGTTGTTCCTGTAACCAAGGAAGCTCAACATCTCGATCAATGAAATCGCGTGAAGGGTTGGTTGACCCAACCTGCCCCCGTAGGAGTCGGTTTGCAATTTGCCTGATCCGTGAATATAAACTCATCCGAATATCCTTTCGTCTAATGACGGTATTTCAATTTGTTGATCGGGCAGAGTGATAGGGGAATTAGTTGGATCGGGTTCGCCTGCCATTGCAAGTTTCGTGAACGCACCCGCCGATGCGTCTACTTGATCCATGTATTTTCCGTTGGGGAACTCGCAAAGCTCGTCGAGGTACGGGCCTGTCCATGCACGATTTAAGAGAATGACGTTGCGTGCTTCGCATTGTGCCTCGAAGGGCTGCGCCCGTTCGAGTTTGCTTCCTGTGACCTTGTCGAACTTCACAGTAAACCCTGATAGCAGACGAGTAGTCGATGCGACGGAATCCACTCCGGCACTACCCGGCTCTTGCTCGAACCACTGAACAACGTGACCGTAGCGTGTTTTGTCCAGTTGTGCTGTTTGCTTGATAAGCAGGTCTCGGCTAAAAGAACTGAGTTGTTCCCTGACGACATCCTCAACGTAATAAAGCCCGTCGAACCCTCGGCACATCAAGACGCCAACGGTGTAACACCCGCCGTCGTCGGTCGCTGCTTTATCCCAATAACGAACACGCGTTCCCGAAACAGGTGCAGCATCGACAATGAGGAACCATACCCGTTTGAATATGTTTCCGGGTGCATCCAAAAACAATCCTTTGAGTTCCTGATCGGCTAACCGAGATGAGTATTTCTTGGTTAGCAGTTGTACGTACTTTGGATCGTTGAACGTGTTGCTGTGTGTAGTGGCTGAAATCAGAGTCGTGTCAGAATCTGCATTCTTGACAAAGACTTCATGCGTCCAATGCTGTTTTCCTTTTGGGGTGAATGTTGCAGTGTAAAAACCCATGTTTCCGCCTTCACGAAGACGGCCAATGGCAACCGTAAATGATTCTTCAACACAAAGGCTTGCTTCGTCATGCCACACCCCAGAGAGGTTCGGGCCTTTGAGTGATTCGGGTTCGTCTGCCCCACGAAAGATAAACTCTGCTCCGTTGTGCAAACGGCAATAAGGGCGAGGGCTAATTTTTGCATTGCCCTCATCCCACAAATCCATCATCTTGGCAATTTCTTTGAACGTGCGGAGTGATGAGTCGCCCAACTGGGTGTAGATTGGAGCAAGAACCATATAAAACCGACCTCTCCGAGATCGACGAATAAGATCGTATGCACCCACCCACGATTTACCTGAACCAATACCACCCACAAAGCCACGAATAATATGCGGAGCGTTGCGAAACTCAGCTTGAGGGCGTGTCAGTCGGATCGTCTTTTCGGTTCGTCTCCGTTTGACCCCCATCGACAATCTCCTCAGTAATCACCAATTCCTGACGTTCGATGTTCTCAACCTCCTGACGTTCAACATACCCTCGGCTCTTGCCTTGAGTCTTGAGGGTGAAGCAAATAGCCCACCCTTCGCCTTTTTCAACGGCCTTTGCCAAAGCAGACTCGGCATCGTCGAGCAAGCCTTCTTTGACATCGCGGTGCAGGTCTTGGATCTCTGGGTGATCGTTAATGAATCGGTTCACTGCCGTTCGAGTCACACCGAAATGTTTTGCACAAGCGGACACGTTCCCGCGATACCTGCCAAGACAGGCAGCCAGTTCGCGTTCTTCTAAAATCGGCTTTCGACCGCCCGTCTTCTTTCGCTTGGGCTTCGGGTTCGGTTGGGTTGTTTCGTCGCTCATAGAAAAATCTCCCTATCACATAATACTCCTCGTACCTCTTGGACGGTCTCGTCAATCAACTCTCGAACCGAAGCAAAGCCGTATTCGTTCGCCAATCGCATGAGTTCCGGGTGATACAATTTCGGCCCCCAGAACTCGTGTTGCATGACCTCGGCATAAGGCGAGCCCATCACCGCAACCTTGCGTTGGATCAATGCAATCTCCTCGACAGCATCAAGCGGGGCCAGTTGGTCACGAGCGGCAAAAGAGGAATCGTCAAGAGGGGTTACGGTGAGCTTTGTTTCACGAGCCGTTTTTACGGTGACTTGTGAAATGCCCCTCCTGCACTCCTTGCGGAGCCAAGTGAGGATGAACCGACTAGCACAGCAAACAGCAAAGGTTGCAAATGAGGCCCCTTTGGACGAGTCAAATTTCATTGCAGCTTGAAAAAGCCCTTCGAGGGCACATGCGTGATACTCCTCCCATTCGGCGGTGCGAGGCCGGACGTTAGGGAAACACCGATGAACGACCCAGCGAGCAAGGTCGAGATTATCGGCAACGAGCTTTTCTACGGTTGGTGGGGGCTTTGTTTTCATGCCCCAAGTCTACTCGAAAGTGGGATCCTTTCGCAGGTGAGATGAATCGAGATTGGTTGGGGTAACAGGCGAAGCGAGTCAACTGGTTGTTATTCGCAAGAGGGGAACGTCAACCGACCAAGTCACGCAAAAGGAACCGAGATTCAGAGGAGGCCCCGGCTGTATATAAATCATACCATACCTATCTCTTATAAGAGTGTTAGGTATAGTATGGTTATTTATATAGGGGGGTATCCCAGAAGACCGGCGAGAACAACCCCAACTATGTCGATTCCAAATCCCGATTGTGGCCGCGAAAGTGTCACATTCTGTAACTTTTTGTTCCAAAAGTGTCCCAATTCGTCCCAATTCGTCTCATTTTGGGTGCTTTGAGTTGAAGTGCGTGTGAAGTGATTTTGGCCCTTGTGGGGCCAAAACAAGCAAAGCAAAAGGCTTTTTAGAGTGCAACTTAGAAAGGAATGTCGTCAGCGTTGGATGGTGGCTTCTGATTATCGAGCCAGAGTTGATGCCAGTCGTTTTCTATTTCCTGCGAAATGTCTAAATCGTCGTCAGGGTAATAACCTTGATACCTTGTGTCCTCGTCCCACTCGTCCTCGTGGTCATACATTCGATCCAATTCTCGGCTCAAGGCTCGGTTCTGTTGTTGCAACTCGCGGAGCTGCTCTCGCAGATAGTGGTTCTCGGCGATGAGTTCTTCGGGGGTCATGCTCCGCTCCAAATTGTTACTCGCACCTTGTGAGCCTTGCCCGATTTCTGTGCGAACCGCCATGTGTATCGTTTGTCGGCGTCGTCAACTCCTACCCACTCGGCGATCATATCCCTCACCGCCTTGAATGCGTTATCGAGGTTGTCGGAATCAAGCTCCTTTGGGCCAAATCGTATCATCGTTACCGTGCAAGGCAGAATAACCACCCGAGGAAGCGACGTGAGGACTTGGTGCATCGCCCGTTTGACGGCTGCCTTCCTTCGTAGCTCAGCCTTCAACCCGTCGTGCGTGTTGGCCTCGGACACGAGCTTAATAGGAGCCTCGAAGGTAATGGCAAATCCAGGCTTGCACTTTCCGAACCGAACCGGCTTCGGCGTTTTGAGTAACTTAGAGACTTCGGCAGGGGCAACGGGTGAACCAAAAACGGGTCCAGCGAACCCGAGCGATTGCAAACGCGATTGCGACGGGAGCGAAAGCAAATCGCGGACGGCAGCATACTCCACCCGACCGGTTTCGACCCATCGCACGATCTCTTCTTCGGTTGCGTTCATCCCCACAAATCGTACTCCTCAAGAATTACCATACCTGTCATACCTGTCTAACCAAACCCCGTAAAAACAAGGGTTTGGTGACTGGTATGCCTCGTTGATTTTTACCATACCTGTCATACCAGTCTTGACAGGTATGGTGATTTCGCAAAAACCCTCGACTGGTATGACTGGTATGGTCTCTGTTGTTCGCCGTACCAGTCACCAAACCCCTATATTTCTCGCGTTTGCCCTGACAGGTATGACAGGTATGGTCTTTTCGTGAAACTCAAATTTCATCAGGAACCCAGTCATCCGGCTTTTGTTGCTCGTCGCTATTGCGTCTTGTCGCTGTAGCGTTGCTGATTGTTGGCGGAGGGCGTCGAACCCAGTTGTGAGGGCGGGTTCCGGGTGCGTAGTACCTCCCAATCCACCAATCGTTTTCAGCCCGCGATCCAAAGTTATAAGCCTTGAATTCCTTTGTGCCCTCTTCTCCGGTTGCTGACTGAGCTTCTTTGATTGTGCCCCATCCGAAGCCAGCGCCATGAGCTGCTGTCTTGAACTCGGCTGAAGGGAATGCGTATTCGCGAAGAAACTCACGCATCCAGAAAATGCACTGTTCAACCTTACTCGGCCCCTTATCCTGTTGAACCACGCGCCCTTCAGTGTCGATCCCCTCGGTCGTCTCGCCGAGCGTCCATAGGCCCGAGTCACCAGAAAAGCTCAATGGGGTAGTGCTGTCCCCCTGATCCCGACCAGTAATGTACAAGCGTCCAGTTGCGTTGCTCCGGTCTCTGTCAAGAACACCCAAACCGTCGGCAGCTCCAGCAAGACCTTGCGTTCCGGAGAGCTCCTCGAAAGGATCCTCGGCTTTCAATTTTCGGGTGTGGTGCATGACGAGGGCAGTCGCACCGTAGAGATCACAAAGCCCCTTGAGACCTTCGAGGGCCTCGTAGTCGTCGGCATAATTGTTGGTTTGGCCCTTGATGGGCTTGCGGAATTTTTGAAGGGTATCCACGATAACAAGAACGGCATCGCTCTTTCGAGCTTCGAGCCATTCGCACAAGTAATACAGGCCCGAATCGTCACAACGGGGCCAAACGGTTGCGAGGTCGAGTTTGCTGGGGAAGTCCCAACCCGTGGCAGCTCGAAGAAGTTTCATTCGGGATTGGAGGCGGGACTCGGTATCCTCGAGCGCAAGGTAAAGAACCGACCCGCTGCGGACTTTCCGTCCACTCATCTCATACCCACCTGCAACCGCCCATGCGAGTTGCAAAGCAAACCACGATTTGCCAGCCTTCGGTTTGCCTCCGATTAGGTTGAGTCCTTGCGACAAGATGCCATCCACCGTGTAGGGGACTGGCACGAATTCCTTGCGCATCAGTTCGACGGCGTTGATGATCTTTCGAGGTCGTTCCCCTTTTTGTGGTGGGATTTCCCACGGAAGTTTCGTTGGCTCGTCGGGCTTCTGCTCTTTGGCTTGTGCTTGTGTTGTAGCTTGGGGTTGGGCAACAGGCCCAACCGAAGCAGAACCTCGATGTGTGAATGGCGTGCCGTAACCTTGCTGGCCGAGGGTCTTCACCGTCTCTGAAAAGTTGCCCCCAAAATTGAGAATCCCAAGAGCTCGGAACTTGCCATAGCATCCGGCTTGGAGTTCGGTCTTCTGACTAAACACATGCAGGAGAGCTTCGCCTTGCGAGCCTCGACAGTAGCCGACCGTCGCACTCGCCCCGTTATCTTTTCCGGGGCGTGTGAGGCGACCGTCTTCCCAAGTGCCAGAATGCACAGTCCAGCCGTGCGGGAATAATATCTCCTCCCAAGAACCACGTTGATCGTAATCGTCAATTGCCGAAATTGTTCCGGGTGCTGCTTTGGGTCGGGTTGGTGTTGGGCCTTTGGCTGGCTTCACGAGCCGACTAAATGATCGAGCGAGATCGTGCATCAACGTCCGCTCGTCGGCTGTTATCGTTGGGGCTGCGGTGATGTGCCCATAGACGTACTCATAGGGTTCGCCGGTTGGGTGGGCGAGTGGATCGCCTCCCGGAAGAAGGGCATATCCACCCTCGCCTCGGGTCTCGATCAAGAGTTGGATTTTGTCTTTGGGATCAACTGCGAGTTCTTCCGGTGTTGAATCTCTCAGTGCCAAGCGAGTGCTCGGGCCACACTCTTCTGGGCAACGATACCACAGGTGGAACCCGCCTGAAGGGGTCTTAACCTGCACCAACCGGGGGAGAAGATCGGGTTGCAGTTGGTCGAGTTCGTGTTGGAACAACTCAAACTCGTGAGCCACCTCGAAGTCGAGACACTCAAGGCCGTTGGAGACGGCGCCACAGATTGCAGCAATGCCGAATGATCGGCCCGAGAACGCCTGTCGTAACTCAGCTTCGGTGGGCAGGCGTTGCTCGAATTGCTTCCACTTCGCGAGGGCAGGAGTTTTCTCCTTGCCGGTTTCCGTGCGGATGGGAATGCAGGCGATGCCGACATCCAATAAGGAGAGAGCGAGGCCGAGTTGGGGGGATTCTTGCATCATGCTCTCAAGTCAGGGGGACAATCAGGTGAGTGTAACGGTCGCTTGTGAATAACACTGATTTGTTGGAGTTCAAATAGTGAAACGCAACCTCGTCATTCAGTTCGTTGTTTGCCAACAACTCCAACAAAAATTCAGGGTCAAAATTTAACACAACGGGTACACTGGCAGGTTGATCCAGAAGGTGAATGACCTGACCTTCTCCGACTTTTGTGTGTGTGATGTTCATCGTGATACTTGTACCGTTGATATTCAATTTGACCCGTCGGCACTCATCATCGAGCATCATTTTCAATCGCTCAAGCGATACTAAGAACCCTTCACGATTGAGCTTGATTGTTTGCATTTTGTTGAGTTTCGGGATGACATCCCGAAACGGCGGAAATCGTCCTTCCGACAACCGAATCATCAAAACGGAGTCTTCGGTTTTGAAATAACAGTTGTTATAATTGAGCCCAATTTTGACAGGCGTTCCGTAAGGTATACGTAGCAGGTTTTGCAATAAGAGATTACAACAATTCTTTCCGATCAAGGCATTCCAAACCTTCTCGCTTGTTCGAGGCTCTGACAGCTTGGCTTCAGCAACAGAGAGTCGTTTTGAGTCAGTTGATGCAAGTGAAAGTGTTGAGTTGGCAGCCTCGAACAAGATGCCACGCATTGCAAACTTGCCTTCCTCTTCACTCACTGAAAAGAGAGTGAGACGCAAGGCACGAATCAATTCCCAAGCTGTAGTGTGCAACCATTCGTCCACCTCTCGCTCTTGAATCGGTGCAAAGCCGTCAGGTTCCATCAGAGCGAGGTTGTACTGCGATCCCTCGCCGGAGACTTCGATCATCGTCGAGCCTTGCGAGATATTGAAGCTCAACTCTCCCTCAGATTTATCAGCGATTGCCTTCAATTCCTTGTGGGGCAGGACAGTCTTCCCATCACCAAGAACCGAGGCAGGAGTTCGCACCTGCATCCAACTTTCAAGGTCGGTCGCCGTGATAATCAGCCCGTCGTCGTTTGCTTCGCAAAGGATTCGCTTATACATATCAATCGAGGTTCGCTTGGCTACACACGCCTGCACCCTCTGTAAAGTGTTCGATAGCTTACTTGCTTCAATCGTCAGTTGCATTAGTCGTCCTCCATGTTGCCATTCACAGCTTGCAAAATCAAGTCGTTTCCGGTGGGCAGGAGTTTGCTCCGTTTTTCGGCTACTTGCCCCCTGCAAGCCGAAAAGCTATCGCATCGATCCTTGTATTTGGCTTTGCTCTCATCGTGCAATCTCACAGCCAGTTGGTAGTCGCTGATGAGTCCAGTGTGGGCTCCGGGCTGAGAACACAACCAACCGTTCTCAGTGCAGGTTAGGTGCACGTCGCACACAGAACACCGCCATGCTTTGAAGGTCATTTATTTCACCCTCCACGTGTAGGGGATTAGATGTTGAGACGAGGGTATATAGAGAGGATGCCGAGGCGTGCCGTCTGAGTTTGTGCCGAGACACATCAACTGGTGATCCTTGAAAATGTCTGCTAACTCCAACTCTCGTTCGATAGGGCAATGTGATCCCCAAGCGGCGATTAACAAATGGTCAGAGTGTTGGGATCCAAGAAAGAAATCATTCATGGGGCCAACCGGATCGGTTGCTCGGAGTAATGCTTTTGGATTCGTGGAACGAAAGGCATAAGCATTAAGCATCAGCAAGCGACTTTTTCTAAATCCATCAGCGAAACCAATACACCGTCGAATTGTCGGATCGTCTTTGATTGCGTCGGCAGTTGAAGGGTTTAACCCAATAAACACACAAACGTTTTTTGTGTCGTGTGTTCTACCACGATCACCCCAATAACGCGAAAGTGTGTAGCGGTACACCTCATCGTCGCTGATGCAAGCGGCACTTTCAAAGTATTGCTCTTTCATGTTGCTCCTATAAATCAATGATGGCTGAACCATCAGGTGCTGATCGGGTTGGTATCTCAAAAAACATTTCGCAATTAACAATCATGGACGGATTGCAAGGTCCAACGACAGGCCCGAATAATTCCATCAAGTGCCACAATTGAAACGAATAAAGCCCATCTTGTTCGGGTGTTCGTTCTCGGTAAGGCATCGGATTATTAGGGCGAACTCTGTTCCAAAAATCGTGATGTTCTTGCCGAAGATAATCAAGAGCTTCGGGGGTTAACCTCAGCCAGACATATTCGTTGATGTTGAACGGAACTCTCACATTTAACTCCTAATGAACGGGGTGGGACTCGAACCCACGCACTGACAGATTGCTACGTCTGTCTGATCTACCAACTGAGCTACCCGTTCGTTTGCCGGTCTCTCCCGACTGTCGCACCACTTTTCATTTCGCAGGTGTCACGCGGTGACCGTTTAACGACTCTCCCCCCTGTCGGCAGAACTCTCTCTGCTTGTCACGTTGGTTGGCTTCGTTGATTCGCTGCCCATGACCACAACTGGACTCACAACGTTTTGCCCTCTGCTGACACTCTGCCGGAATCGAACCGGCTTGGTCTGGTCGAAGCGTTTGCAACCACTCCAGACTCATTCACGACTAGGGAACCATTTCCCATAGAGTGTCGTTAATTCAAATCATCTTCAACCCTTTTTTCTTCGCATGCAGGTAAACTTTAATCATCGCCTTTTGGATGATTTGATTCACACGCTCACAACTAATCTCGTACATCGCAGCTATCTCACGGAGCGTATAATCGAGTCCTTTGTGCAGACGCAAAAACAACTGGCTCCTCTTGTCGAGGCATCGCAAAAACAAATTGCAATCAATCAGCCAATCTTGATCGGCTTGTGGCCGATCAACAACCAAATCACTCAATTCAAAATCACAGTTATGCTCAGTGTCTAACGACAAACTTTCGCTGAGTGATTCTTTCCTTACGTGCCAATTCCTGATGTAAAAGCAGAGCGACTTAATGATGTACGTCGAAAATTCACTGTTCTTTTCGGCGTTAAAATTCTGATAGCATCTCACTAATTGCACGTTGCAATCTTGAGTTAAATCATCAAGGAATCGCTTGGGTACATTTTGCCCGTATCGGTTTACACACCAGTGAACGACCTTGTAATAATCCTCAATCGGCTTCAGTTCTTTCACTTTCGATCCTCCGTGATTAGGAACTTCCGAATCTCACAGTGACCGAGAAGGTCATCACGCTCACACATCCAGTGAGCCATTGCCCACTCTTCTGCATCAGACTCAGACCAAAACATCAGTGCCGGCTCACCCAACGGCACACGGTCGCGGACGAAGTTGCGATAGCGGAGACTCCAAATCAAAAAGATTTCCATCGTACCCTTCTTGAGCGTTTCCTTTTGGCTTGTTGTCCCGTCAGCGTCGAGTTCGTGGAATAACTGCTCTCCTCGTTTCGCTCGTCCCATCAAGACCTGCACCTTAGCCTCCGTTCCAGCGATCTCCGTTGTTGGGATTGGAGGCATCGCAGCTCCCGACCTGTTAGGGTATCCCCTTCGAGCGTATTTGCTGGTTGAGGGATAAAGGTCTCTAACGCCGGGTCGATAGTAGCAAGACCAACAGAGCTGGCGTGGCCGATTGACATTGCTTTTGTTGCAATGTCGGCACATCTGGCGAGGCACAAGCGATTGAGTGGGCTTTGTCATTGGTTCTTCCCCTTGATGATCCTCATACCAGGATTGCCGTCTGTGCCAGCCCGATTTTCAATCACGTCGGACATGCCGGTTAGCTTGAAATTGTCCTCTGTATAAGGCTGCAAAACTTCGGGGATTGGTTCCTCTGTATTTTTCTCGTTCTGCAAAACCGCTGCCTCTCGGCTCGCTTTAACAGCTTCGCTCAGAGCGTACATATGCACTTTGTTTTTGGTTCCCATTTTGACTTGCGTCAAAATAATCCACCCTTCGTCCTTCATTTGGCGAAGCAAACTGTAGTGTCGAGGCTCCGCATTTGAGTAGCCAGAACTATCGCAAATTTGCTTGACTGTTCCAAAGCCAATCGACTCAAGTCCCTTGAGCAATCGTGCCTTGTGAACTGTGCAGCCTTTCGGCCATCCCTGTTGCTCGACCTTTTTGAGCTTGGTTTCTTGGGCCATTTTTCGACCGACTTCCTCGAATCGACTTGCGATGCCCTTGTCTTTGAGTATCTTTCGTACCGTCGTATCCGAGACTTTGCATATACGGGCAGCCTGTCTGTTATTGCCCCCTGCCTTGATGATTTTGCAAATCCTCTCGACAACCGAGGGTGTAAGCCGATTTCGTCTTTCTCGCTTCACGCCCAACTCGTTCAATTTCAGATAAATCGCACTAATGCTGCGATTGTGTTTTGCTGCAATATCCTCGATTCGTTCACCATCGAGGTATGCCTCTTTCACAGCACTTTCCTGATTACGAGTCCAGTTGGCACCGCGTTCTGTTGATAGCCCAAGCTCTCGCCGAATTGTAATCAGGCTCATGTAAGAGCGACCTGTTTCGCGTGCAAGTTTTTCAAGATTTTCACTCGAAGGATCAGCCTTAATCGCTTTCCTGATTTCCTTCATTTGGCGATAGGTTTCGTCTTTGGATTTTGTTAATCCGAGACTCAGGCGAACCCTATAAACCAGTGGAATCCGTACCCCAAAAGTATCTGCGATTCTGAGCAATGAATCCTTTGACGGATCAGCCTTAACAGCCTCGCGTACTTGATCCATTGTCTCTTTGCTGACCGGTTTTTTTCGTGCCATTATTTCGACTCCTCGATCTCACTGAACCCCGCAAAAGGGTCTTCCTCGGGTTGCTTAGGTGCTATCGCTTCTTGCTCTTTGCGTTGTTTGAGGATCAACTCGACCTCGACGGCCAACTCTCGGCACATGTGTTCGCGTGGCGTATCGTCGAACCAGTTCAAGAACCAACGGCAGGCAGCCGGTTCGCCGAGTCGTTGGTCGGCCTCGAAGCAGCATCGGGCAAAGTATTCTTCAACTTCGCCAACCGTTTCAAGCCCTTCACCACGCCACCCACAGTAACCAATGGCACAGGCAGCTTCGACCGGCCACTCTTGAACACACATCAACGGCGGAGGAGTTGTGGTCGAACCTTGTGACAATTCGCAACTCCGAGCATGTAGAGCATCTCGAAGCTCTTCCAGCCCTGCGGTCGAAAGCGAAGGGGCAAACCCCTCGTGAAAGACCGTCTGCCACGTCCTGATTCCCATTGCATCCAACATCAATTTTCCTCCTTGCGTCGCATCAATTCCGCGTAAAAAATTTCCCCCACTTCCAACAAATGGGCCTGCAACTCTGCATCTGGCCCGAGGCGAACCACTGCCAACTGTTCCGTTGGCACAAATTTGCTGTGTTCTGTAATCGTGGCAAAGTGAGCCACATCCAGCCCCGTCGTGAGGAGCTGCCATTGCACCTGAGCCCCGTAATAGTCCGGCACAACTCCGCCCAATGCCGACTCATGCACTTGCCAGTTCGGGGCCTTCAATTCGAGGATTTCGCCGTCACTCGAAAGCCCATCCAACGAAGCTCGTATCCACCGCTCATCGATCTGCTCAACACACACCGGCGGAAAATCTTTTCGGGTGAGGCCCTCGAATCTGCGGCGGGCAACCGGTTCCAGTCGATTCCCTCGTTGCATCGCGTAGGTGCTCACAGGGTTCACGCCGAGGAGCTTCTGTTGCATCACCTGCTCCCGTGTTGCAAAGGGTGAGAGTCCCGCAATGGCTGCAACGTCACTGGCAGTCACTGCCCAACGTCGCCAATCAAGCCACGTCAGTGAGCCTTGCACCAATCGCCGAATAACGTAGCTAGGGGAAGACACCGCCATCACAGAAAACGCTCCTATTTTTGTTCTGCCTTTGTTTGTGTTGGGGCCACAGCCCCAACAACACTCACAACACCAGCACGGTTTTTCTTTCGTTCCTCGTAGACCTCTTTCCGGTCCACGATCACCTCATCGGGCATCCGAAAACCAAGTCGGACTTTCCCTCGATCAATTTTGTTGACCATCACCCAGACGACCGTGCCATCTGGCATTTGGATGGCAACTTCTTCGCCCTCATATCGGCTCAGTACAAGCATCCTTACTCCTTTGGTTGTGCGATTAACTCAATCGGGTCGGGTGGACTATCAGGGCCTGCGTTCCGTCCTCTCGTATTGAGCGAGTACAACACCACTTGATTGATCTCGTGGAGTTGGTCGCCAATGCGTACCATCACCCGACGGTTTGGTTCCTCCATGCCGAGGATGGCAGTTATTTCTTTTGCGTTCATCCTCCTACCTCCATCGAAGCCCTGATCGTATCCGACGGTGGGATCCTTTCAGCGAGTCCGTGTTTTTTTGCCCACTCATGCAACGGACCGCCCACCTGTGCCAACGAGGGCCAGTTCCGGATCGCATCGACAAACGAGATTCGGTAACGATCTCCCACCCGAAACGACCCAGCGATTTTGCCTTTGTTGAATTGGTCATTGATCGTTTTTCGGGATATTTGCAACATCGCTGCAAGCTCCGTCGCTCCGAGGTAAAACCCCTCTCGTTGTTCCCCTGACTCTCGTCGGGTCCGCTTCCGCGTTTTGCGATTGGCTTCTGCCATGTTCACTCCTCCTGTTGATTCCTGATCCACCTAGTCCCACGCCGAGGAATCGAACCTCGGACCAGCCCTGAGCTTTTCATCCACGATGGCTAATCTGCTTCACAAACCTTTGGTCTCAGTCGTTCGTAGGGTCCGCTTTGTTTCCCTCCTCTGTTGGTGTTTTGATTCTCAACCCGATATTGCCAGTCCCCTCGCTGACGTGTCTCAGTTGTAAGCCTCGATCACAATCGGAGCCTTTGTTGCACCCGTAACCTCTGGCGTCGGCTCCTGATTTTGGGCAAGCCTTTTTGCAATGACCCGTTCGACCTCAGCATCCGAAATGTCTGCAATAGCATCGGATTTCAGGTAGAGTTCCTTCAAGACCGCTACGCCAACCTCGACCGCAATCGGAGCAAGCTCACTTAGGTGATTGGCTCGAATCTCAGGGCCAGCACTGGCGATAATCCGCGTGGGCAGCAGTGCCGTGATAGCAGACGTAGCGACCCGCTCCACAAGAGCCATTGCTGCCCCCCGTTCACGAAGCCTTGTGAGTCGATTTTGCTCTTTGACTGTCATTTGCTTCGAGAGCATCGGGACCGGCAGGGTTTGAAAGCTCGGCGTGTTTTGGTTTTGCATGACCATTTTTCAAATTCTCCATACTGTTTGAGGTTGCGTTTGCTCTGGCACTGATGTGCCAGAGGCGTTGTGTTGTCGTGCGACAGGGTAGGTCCGAACCATCGTTGGCCTGTTGGCAATCCGTTCAATTCCAACGAGAGCTCGATAGATCACATCGCCCAAGAAAAAGCACGGAACCCAGTAGGTCATGTGCTGAGCGAATGAGGTAGCTTTTCCAGCAAAGGCTAGGTCGAAGAAAAACAGACCGAGCAAAGTGGAGGTGACTAACCTCTCGAACATAACCCAGCTCATTTGCCTCTCCGCTTCTTCGTTTGGTTGGCTCGCGATACGATACCCATCCCTGCTCGAAGCAGAGCGAGTCTCTCGGTTTTTGTTTTGACTTTGTTGATTGCAGAATAAACTGCGTTGATTCGCTTGTTCGGTTTCATGGTCAGTCTCCTTAGTTTCGAGAGGGTTGAAGGGTTGGGGCAGGGGTCGGAGTTTGGGTTGTGGGTACGGTCAGGGCAAACACTTTGCAAGCCATGCGAAAGACCTCTTCAGGCCACTCCACATCGCTCAAGCGAATGCCGATGAATGCACCAGCCGGAATTTCTTTTTCAGCAAGCACCTCCGAGAACGCCTCTCGGTACTCGGCATCTTCACCTGCAAAGACCTCAATGAGGGTGGCAGCCAGATCACGAGGCAGAGCAAGCAACGTCAGGGACTGCTTGCTATCGCCAGTTAAAAACGATTGGGAGACCATCCCGAAAAAGTGAGGCAATGTGTCCACCATCAATTCTTCTGACACAATGCGTAAGGTATTGTGACCTTTCGGGGTCATCGCTACCATACAAACCCAGCCGTCGATCAACCGATCTCGCACTTCGGCGATAATCTGACCAATCGGCAACCATTCTCTTGAACTGTGAATCCCCATCTATCAACCCTCCTGTGTTTGGTTTCCGTCCTGTTACTTGATCCGCCCTTTTTCGCGGCGATATTGCTGCAAGGCTTCGACACCTTTTTGGGCGTACACTTCGACCTCGTCAGTGAGGAGGTAAATCCTCGCCCCTGTTGTTGCTTTTCCGCCGTTGCGATTGTCAGTAAAAACGTCAGCCTCGACCAACTTCCGAAGCTGGCGAACGGAAGTTCCCAACATCTTGGATGCTGTGCGAAGGTTCACGCGAATGACTTGGATTTCCTGCTTCACTGGATCGACTCTTGAAATCAGATGTCAGCATTCAGTTATCTGACTACTGAAGACTGTATACAAGAATCGGTAACTCGTCAACTGAAATCTGTAAATAATTGGTCAAATGGGACGAAAAAGGTTATAATCGATGTCACCTGAATGCGACATCGGTCACGTTGAGGTGATCCGAATGCTAACCATGACTCAGAAGAAAAAACCACGACCGACGCCCACAAAGATGGTTCGCGTACAGTCGGATTTGGCCGATATGCTGTCGGCAATTATTGAAGTTGATGGGGAGGCCATCTCTGATATCCTCGACCCCTTGATCCGCCCACAAATTACGGCACGTTATGCAAATGTGAAGGAGAGGTACGAGGCCATTCAGAAGCTCAAGAACAAGGGGAATGAGGAGGAGTGAGCGATCCTTTTTGGATTTCAAATGGAATCACAGCGTCAGGGAGCCCGCTACCTAACCTCACGATGAGAGTAGCGTACTGGCCTTCGGGGTAAAGAGTTGCCAACATTTCGCCAACCTGTTGCAACTCTTTGGCAATTTCTTTGCCGTGCTTAATCTCGGTTCGTGTGTCCGGCATGGCGACCTCCTTGCGGTCGGTGGGTGTGTTCGGGCTTGGGCGAAATTATTTTAGCAAACGCTCTTTGTCCATTCGGGGACGCCTAGTACAGAGTGCCGACGCATGTCGGGGTCACGTCGGACATAACGAGTTGACCCATCCCTGAATCTGACCCTCAATCGACCTCTACGAGGCTTTTTGCTCAACACAACGCCAACACAACACAAATAGGCAATTTCTCGACCGCCAACAATCGTGAGAGAACCCGTGCTCTTCAGTGGCTTGAGATCAAAATCGGCATCGACAATGTACGGGGAATCGTCCTTCCCAAACAAGATTGGCACATAGATGAGTTCTGGCATGGTCACTCCGTTGAATAGTGTTCATTTGTATACATACAATCCGCCTTGCCATTTGTGAAGTTCCATCTTCAACGAAAGTTCCCAAAAATCTCAAAATACCGCTTGAGCGTCTTTTGCGGAAAATCCCTTGAATTACGGGTTTACCTTGACGGGCGTGTAATTATGTACACCTCTATCATGTGTCAAGGTATTGGTCTGTTGCTATCTGAGATTCCTGAGATGTTCCACGAGCATAGAGCGTTGACCCGACGCCGGTTCCTACGGGGGAATGGTGAACACGAGTGCAGGTTCTTCTGGCGGGAAACGTCGCCGATTCTCCCGATCCGTGTGCGGGGTGAATTGCGTTTTGTGCGTTGGGGTAATTGGGATCGGAAATCGCAACTTCCCGTTGCAGGGTACACTTGGCTCGACTCAGTCAGAGACGGCAAGTGGACAGAACTTGCCCCTGAGATCGTGACCATTGTCGCAACGGCTGCCTACGAAAATGGGGTGTGGTTCCCGCTCAGGAATGGGATTCAGGGGCTATTGGTTCGAGATGAGAGGGAGGTCGAACGGGTCTACATGGTGTGCCGAGAGCCGACGAGGTACTACTACGTTATGACGAGGGCAAGGTGGGAGCCGGTATTGATTGGCGAGACGATTTAGACGAGCGTGATTTGGAGCAAATGCTGCCGAAACGGAATCTTAAAAGGTTCTGGCCAAATGGTATCCATTTTTCCGTTGTCTCTGCGAATTACATTCAAGCGTTTTGCGAGAATATAATCAGAACGAGAACTAGGCTTATCCGACCCTGCGACCCGAAAAAATTCAACTAAATTGGCAGATGAAATAATTCGATCACGTGTTGCCTTTCGGACAATTCCGCTTTCAATTATGACTGTTATTTCGATCAGTTCCCATCTCCACTGATCGCCAAAAACAGTGATATCGGGAGACTGTCTGTAAGCCCATGACAGCGAGCGATAGACTACGGTATCGACTCGCGTTTGTGACGCTGAATAAAACCGCTCTCGATCACTCTCGAATGTTGTTGGCTCATAATCTCGTTTCTTGCAAATCATCTCGTGCTTTTTAACCCAACACGGCACAGGACGGGTTGGATCGACTGTGCGAAGAAGGTCGGCCTCATGCTCGTATCCATGCTCTTCCAGCCAGTCAGCAGCTACGAGGCAGGCTGCCACATTCGCTTCGTTTTGCTCAGTGATGCAACCGGCAAAGAGTGCTAACAGGTCTTCGTTATCCATTACGTTCCTTTGGGTTGGTTTGTCCGGCCACTGGCCGAGGACATGATACGCAAACTCTTGGGCGTCGATTGTGTCGTTCATGTGTATCGTCTCTCCCTGATAATATCCTCGACCTTCGACATTTCGATGACCTCTCCCGTCAGTTGCCCAATCACTTCGATAGAGGCCACGTCAAGCCCCTGATGCTTCGCGTGCTGCCTTGTCTGCTCAATGGCTTCCTCTTTTGATGCTTGCCATACAAGGTGGTGACTTAGGAATATGTCACCCTTGTATTTGTCACGCACACGAACGACGAACAAAGTCAGGTCTGGTTTCACGCTCACCCCTTCCCCTCCTTGTCAAGTTCCGCTTGGATCAATTCGCGGAGCAAAGCTGCCACGCTGCGAAGCCCACGCTTCGCAGCAATCACCCGCAAACGGGTCTGATCCTCGACGGTGACAGAGGTCGTAACTGTGACCTCCCCTTTGTCGGTGTAGTGAGTTATTCCGCCGCTTCTCTTTTTTGGCTTCTCTTTTCCCATGCCTACAGTATACCCCGAAAAAACTTTTTGAAAAGTATAAATTTCTATTGACTTATATAAGTTACTCTATTATAGTACTTATATAACACTAACGGAGAGATTCAAATGAAAAAGTTCATCAAAAACCTCGCAGTCTACACCGCAGCAACAGTCGCTCTTGTTGCTTCAGTTGTCGCAATCGCAAGCCTCGCAGGGGTTTCGGTTCCGACCATTGTCGGAGTACTTGTGGTTGGTGCAATCGTTAACAGCACAATCGGATAAACCAAAAACGCCCATTAGCCTTCAAACCAAAAGGAGATAGCCATGAAAACGATTCATTGTGTTCCCGCTCGAAAAATCAAACGCGGGGAGAAGACCTGCAAAATCTTGGCGGTCACCTACGACCGGAACCATGACGGGGATTTGCCGTTGCTGACCATCGACAAAACGTCGTACCATGTCGAGGAGACTTTCGCCGACGTTGATTTTGGGCCGGGGCGTGCGTTTCTGTTGCACAAGATCGACCCCGAAGACCCTGAGTGTTATTCTGTGTTTGTGTCGGAGAACCCCGAAGGGTTCTCTCATTACTGTGATTGCATGGGGTTCACGAAAGGCGGATATTGCAAGCATGTTGATGCGTTGGATGGCCTGCTCAAGAAGCAAGTAATCCCTCACCCATTCGATGGGGAGTGGGAGGAGATCGAAACGACAACCGAGCAGGACGAGGCTTTCGCTGCGGAGTGGGATGCGATGGCAAAACCGGTCGAGGATGAGCCGGTCGAATGGAGTCGAGATTATGAATACGCCGATGCAACCCCTTTCAGCGAGTGAACTATGGAGTTGTTGCCATTTTGGGTTCAGTGCCACAATGTGGATATTTTGCCATCAATCGACAATATACGAATCGTGGAAGCAGAGAACGTTTTCGATGCTGAAGAATTGGCAGCATCGCTGTACGGTGGTGATGAATCAGACTGGATAGCCCATCTTGGGCCTGTCGCGGGTTATGAAGCAAGAGTCGCAGCAGATGGGGAGCTTTTCTTTCGTAACGGGAATTCTGTGAGAGACTAGGAATATGACGCAAACAATCGTTCTAACGCCAATGATGGCAAAATGGAAAGAACTCAAGGCCAAGCATGAAGGGATGATTGTCCTTTTGGAGTGCGGGGATTTCTATGAGGCTTTCTTCGACGACGCGATGTTGATCGACAAGGAGCTCGGCTTGCAACTGATCGAAAGAAATGGGGTCTGCCCGATGTCTGGATTCCCTCGCAAGATGGGTGTTCTTTACCTGAACCGTTTGCTCAAGAAGGGGCATCGTGTTGCCTTGTGCCATCATTCAAATGGCGTAACTGAAACAAAAGACCTGCATGGGTTCTACATTTAGGAGAACGGATGAGCCGCGATTTATGGTTGGAACTTTACATTGAGGGATTTCGTTTCTGGACTCGGATCGAGGATTTTGCTTTTTACGCGAATAATTGGATCAGATACTATTTAGAACGCAATTTGATAACCCGTAACGAAGATGGCACTTGGAGCCGTATCGCAGAGGACGATGGCACATGAAAAACGATCAAGGTGAATCAGTCCCATTGTTTCCTTTAGGTTCTATCATTCGGGTTGTAACCGACCGCTATCCAGATGGGATCAATGCCCGTGTCGTTCGGTTTTACCTGCACCCAGATGACGGTCGGCATGTAACTGTTTTTAAGTGTTACATCGCAGCAAGAAGATATGTTAGGATCGCTATCGCGGAGGTCAGCAGTGGAACCCACACTTGAGAGCTATTCCGACCCAGAAGAGCGAGAGCGAGACAGGCAATTTTTCAGGCATCTCAAGCCACTACGGACGCTGGCGGAAATAGATGCAGACCTTAAAGCAACTCTCGAAAGGTGCGTTCAATTGATTGACCAGATCGACTGGCGGAGAATACCGAGAGAGCCGAGATGACACCACTGGAAGCGCGAAAACAAAGGGCAAAATTGCTCAGAAAGATACTTGAGCAAGTCGATCCATGTCGGGATAATCGGCATCCGCAGGTTGTGGCAATGCGATTGGAATTAGACGAAATAGCCACGATTGATAGTTGCGAGCATTGGGTAATTTTCCTTTCTCGTGTTGGAGACGATGTGTTGCAAAACGTGATCGTTCAACACGGAACTGCTTCAAATATATCAAGGCAAGATCGGAGGCTGCAAGGGCCAGCATACCCATAGCGCATAAAAAAGCCGAGGGGTCTCTCCCTGCCGTCGCCCACTCAGCAGAGAAAAATTACCATCGGCTTTGTCAATCTATTCTGCCTTAAATTACTTGCAAGGGGTTTACTAAGAAAAAGATCAGATTATTTTAGCTGTTATTACGGAGGGAATATGGCCACTGAAATCTCTGAAGGCGATTATCGGGTAATCGTCCTTAATCCATCAGCAAAGGGACGACTTGCAAAACACAAGCGGACTGTCCTTGTTGACCATCAAAACACAATCTACCTGAGCCCCGCCGTTGCGGGTGATTCTCAGACTGTGATCTTGTGTGCGTTGGCCGATGCCATCAGTTTTGTGCAACATGAAGGTCGGCCTTATTACCCCACAAATTGGCTTTTGGAAAGTTTTCCCTCGCAGAAGGATGTGATTGAGCATCTCTCGGCAATCACGCTTAGGATAATCGCAGAAGAAAACGCCAGTTCATAAAACACATCTACATCAATTCAGCCACAGGAAGGGCAACATGCCAAAAAGAAGAGGCAGGGGAGAGGGTTCGCTCGAAGAGCTTCCATCGGGATCGTGGAGGGTCGTGTTGAGCTACACCGACCCTCTAACTAAAAAACGAGAGAAAGAAAGCAAAACCTTTGAGTCGAAAAAACATGCAATCGATTGGCGAAACGAACGTATAGCAGCACGTCGAACTTCCGCAAGCGTGACCAACGGACAAATGCTCTTGCGGGATTGGTCGGCACAATGGCTCGACAAGATCAAAGACACCCGCGAACCGGCAACCCACTTCAACTATACCGATCTCATCGGGCTTGCTACCGCGAAGCTCGGCCACTTTAAGCTAAACGACATCACTGCCGTCCTTGTTGAGCGTTGGCTTCTCGAACTTGCGAAAGATGGCAAGTCTGGAAATCGACGGGCAAAGGCCCTCAAAATCCTGTGCAATTGCTTGAATCGTGCTGTCGCACTTGGCTTAATACTGGCGAACCCTGCCGACCGTGTAGAAGCCCCGAAGTCCGCCCCATCGCGGTCTGTCTGGCTCGACATCGAACAGGCTCAGAAACTCCTTGCCCATTTCGAGACCTTCCGAGAGGGGCACTTCTCGGCCCTCATGTGTTTTGCATTGGATAGCGGAGCAAGACCAAACGAGATACTTGGACTGCACTGGCCCGAAGTTGACCTTGCCTCAAGCAAGGTCACAATCAAACAAACACACGCCTTTTTCGCTGGCAAGAACACAGGCGTCTTCAAGCCACCCAAGACCCGTGCCGGGATTCGCACGATTTCCATTTCTGCACGCACGGTAGAGTTGCTCAAAGAACTTCGGGTTAAGCACCAGCAAAAGGGTTGGGATGTCGAGAATGCGGTTGTGTTCTTAGGTCGGCTTGGGAAGATTCAACTGTGCAAGAATCTCAACCACATCCTCAAAAAACAGTGCCCTCAAATCGGTGTGCC
>VYLT01000033.1_pt1 | contig 31195 bp, 44 predicted proteins | sample 5114261 | NCBI WGS metagenome assembly VYLT01 (sample SAMN12291815, study PRJNA351875) | freshwater metagenome | isolation source: freshwater lake | place: USA: Michigan, Little Long Lake | collected 2011-07-12 | reverse complement strand
GGCAAGTTTTTCCTCGGTGACACCCGCCTTCTCTAAAGCCTCCTGCATCGCTGTACTGCTCCTAATCGACCCGAAAGCAGCATTTTGCTGGTTGGCTGAACCTTTGGAGTATCCCGCATCGAGTAACGCCTGCTTCTTCGACTTCTTCCCTTCAATTACTGCTGGCAACTGTTTCACAAGGCGTGCCTGTCTTGGAGTGAGACCGTTACGACCGTACTTGCTGCGAGACAACCCTTTCGAGGAGGTCTTGCTCTTCGCCGGATTCGAGGTGGACGAGTCTTGATCCTTCAGGGATGGGGAGAGGTTCGCCGTCTGGCCCGACGAGGACAAAGAGGTGCTTGGCGTATTCTCCATAGTCACGGCGGAGGAGTTCGAGATAGAAATAGGGACGGGTTGCGTAGTAACACACACGCACCACTTTGTTCATCCATTCGACGGTGCAAAGTTGTCCGAAACGCTCACGCATCGGTTCGCATGGTACGCTCGATTGATTTCAATCGCAACTTACAGGGTTCCCACACGTCCGGCCCCTAAACAGCGAACGCTTCTGTGTTCTCCCGACAAAGAACGGAAAACACTAGCGGTAGTGCTGTGTCTCCCATTCGCCGGATCATCGAGGACAGCGGAAGATTCGTGCCGTTCCAAGCGAACGATTCGGGCTCCGCAGTGCGGTGGCCGTCGTCGGGACGACGAGAACGGCAAGTGAGAGGGTTTGTCGTGTGGGCGAAAGGAAAAGGCACCATTGTCCATCAACACAAGATGCTAAAGCAACAGGACGCAAAGAGCAAAGTGAGGGCTTGCACCTGTGAGTGATCTGCGTATCCTTCGGCCACTTGAAGTCGCTTCCCGTTCTCGACGAGGCTCCTCCAGAAGTCCCGCTCTACACAGGCGATATTGAGGCGGACATGCGAACGATGACCAAGAAGCGAGCCGAACTTTTCGGAGGGAAGCTCTCGTATCCGGCGAAGATGGATTGTCCCTCGTGGGGGATACCTGCTACTCGCTGTCGGGTGGGCTCGCTGTTGGCTTCCCAAGAAGGTACGACCTGTTCGGGTTGTTATGCACTCAAGGGGACGTTCCGATTCAAGAGCGTGCAAAAGGCGTTGGAAGAGAACTATCAAAAGCTCTTCGATCCGCTTTGGACACCAGCGATGGCAGCGATCTTTCGTTGGGAAGCGGAAGATCGGGCACGATTGTTTGTCAGTGGCGATGTGCAAGGCGTTAATCATCTGCTGAACATCATTGCTTTAGCGAGAGCGGTTCCTGAGACGGTGTTCTGGATGCCGACTCGTGAGATAGCCACCCTGATCGAAGTCGAGAGAAAGTTGATTGATGAGTGTTTGGAGTGGCCTGAGAACTTGATTGCTCGTGTCTCGTCGCCGATGGTGAACGGGAAGCCTTTGAATCATCGCTATACCTCGACGGTGGTCACAGAATCAGACGAGGAGACGTGTCCAACCTCAGTGGAAGGCGGGAATTGTCAGAAGCATGGCTGTACTCGGTGCTGGTATGAGGAGGGGAATGTGGCGTACTTGAAGCATTGAATTTCCGTTACTGTTTGGGGGCAGGTCGTGGTAATTCATAAGGTGCTGATGTTTTATATTGGGACAGCGATTTCTGATCAGGGTCGAAATAGACCCATACCTTCCAGACTCCGGCATCGAGCTTTCGGGGGAAATCGGTAGCGACCACCAAACCAGCAGTCTTTTCATCGCAGGTGAAAGCTACTCTCCAACCGGCTGGTAATTCTTTGCTGTTCCGTTTAATCGTATCGCCATCCCAATAAACATAATCGGTGGCTAATCCTAAAGTTGCAGGAGGAGCCTGTTTGACTGCGGTTTTAGATAAAATTTCGTTGCGAAATTGGTAGATTACAAAAGCAGAAAGGATGATAACAATCATAATAAAAACAAAGGGCAATTTGCTTGCGGCCGACTCTTTTGGAGACGTTTCGCTTACCTCAAAACGATGGATGACTTCTTTCTTTCGTGAGAGAATCGCAGTAATCAGAGCGAGAACTGCTCCTCCAAAGGCAAGGAGGGCGATTATGAGTTCTGTTGACATCAATTCCTTCCTTATCAACGCAATCTCAAGGAAGAAGAGATTGTAGGTTTTGAAAATTGTTTGAGCAAGGTTCGGGGAGTTGTTTCACACCCATTTCATTATGAACATTTCCGATTTGATAAAGCCATCTTGAAAGCCCCTTGCATTGCTGCTTGGGGCTCCGGTACCGTGCGTGTGTTGAAGACGCTGGAAAGAGTATCACACACTCCAGCTTCGGATGCAATAGCACGCCCTATCTGCGGAGGGGAATGGCGGTACACCGCTGCTGCAAAGCCGACGATTGAGCCCCGCGAGCAGAATCTCGCCGGTCGGTAGGGATGACTTCCACGCCCTGTCTGTGGATTGAGCCACAGAGGGAAGAGCCCATAAGGCCCAAGGGGACGGTACGAGCCCGTCTCGGAAGTCAGGATCAAGCCCGTACGCTCAACCACTCAGCCCGTACGCAAGCATGATCTCTCCACAAGGGGGGATTGTGCTGTACCTTCTCACCAACTCGCCCGACGCAGATTTTGAATTGCTGATCCGCTGCTAGGCACCTTTAAGAGGCTCCATCACGTCCTTCATACCCATTCTCGAAATCCTCCCCACACGATTCATTTGACGTATCGGGGTCATGGGGGTCATCGGTGTTCTTCTTGCTACCCTCGCCATTGGTTCGACAACCGATTTCTGACGGAGGATATAGTTTTCGTCTACCACCTCGCCCAGATAGGAACCGTCGGCGTTCCAAACACTTCCATCCTCCTCACACCAGCCGAGATAACGGCAGTCGGCAGCGAAAAGACTACCCGAATCATTAAAAAAGGCGACGTACTCGCCGCTCCAACAGTGAACAGGAACCATCGATTGATCCTCCAATGAGTGAATGGATATATTCTACCTCAAGAAGGAAGGCTGCGCCAAGTGCAATAGATGTACAAAATTCCACTTACTCAGCGTCAGGCTGTTGCTCATTCTTCAACTTATTGCGTAGGGCATCCGCGATAACAAAACCAGCCTCAGTAACTTCAAAAATTTCGCCCACATTTTTGCCGACATCCTCTATTAACCTATGTTCTTCCAGAAATCGAAGGGCCGATTTGTAGGAAGCGACATTGCGTGGTGATTGATCATCAATGATTGATATTTCTCCGGCTTCCAATTCGTAACCTTCAAAAGTTGTGAAGACCGTGATCGTACCATCCCCATTCGCAGCTGCCAACAGAATTTCCTGAGCTTGAGGACTGAGGGAAATACTCTCGGATTGCTGCTCAGGTTCATCCTCTTCGACCACTTGAAATTCATCGACAAGTTTTTCAATTTTCTTATTCAAAGAGGGCCAGCGTGAGTCGAACTTTGCTTTTAGCAAACTTGGTTCGTGGGGAGATTCAAGCCGAGTATTGAGATCACGAATAAGCTTCCATGTTTCGTCCTTTTCAAATTTACACATCTGTAACTGAGCCAAAGGGGAGCTGCCAACATCGCTCGGACTGAGGTTGATGAGGTAAGGGCACACGAAAGCATTTTCTGCCATCTGAATGCCTCCCGCCTCATAATGCAGCCAAGTTGATTTGGCATTTTCTTTTGTCACGAAGATGATGCAAGCGGGACTCTTGCCGATCTGATCGGTGATGGAGGAAAACCAAGGCTTACCAGACTTAATGTCCTTACTCGATATCCAAGGTTTGAATCCCGGAAGAACTTTTGGAATCCACTCATTGAAATACTCAGCAACGGCATGGCTCAGCTTGCCAGACCAACTCAGAAACAAATTCAATTCGGCCATTCACAATCCTCCTATTTTCTAACAGATATTCTACGCGAATTGGTAAAACAATCCTGAGTCTTTTTTGGAATCGCGGTGACCTATGGCTGCTTTCACTGATGAAGAGTTTTTAGCCCATCTGACGATCCACACTGGCGGTGTGCCGTTTTCCAATGTCTATTCCGGCTCGCAAGAGAAAGAGTTGGTCATTGGCTTGGCCTACCAGTGTGTGCCGATTCGATTACCCGCATGGAGTAGTGAGAAGCATTTGAGCGAGTTGTTAGAAACAAAACTCCCGTATCTTCGAGTTGATTGTGTGAGTCTTCGAGAACGATTGGAACTCTTTGAACTCTGTCGAACCCAATTCTTCCTGAATCAAGTGATTGGGGGAGTATCAAAAGAACTCCATGAGATCGCCGAGGATATTTTTAGTTGGGATGATGAAGAAATCCGTCTGAAACTTGGGAATCTCCGCAAGGCACTCACTGTTTTTGCACCCGACTTTGGTTGAGTGGCAGTTATTCGGAAATTCCTAACAACTGCCGAATTGATCTTCTGGAGACTCAGTCGCCCCCAAGAGCCCAATCCGTCTGATGAGACAGCAGGCTGCGTTAGGGGCTCTAACCAAGGCACCCAAAGGATGCGAGGACGACTATATATTCTCTATTCCCATCAATCTAATTTACAATTTAGTTTCCAATTAAAAAACGAGTGTTTACAATGCCCCCACATGAAAACGTGCGAACACACCAAGTGCCAAAAGGAAGTCGAGTCGGGATTCCGTTACTGCAAAAAACATGGAATCGGAAAGATGATTTTCAGTGGTAGAGAATCTCCACCTCGGTATGAGGTTCCTCTCCTTTCGTCGTCTTCCTCTGATCAACGTTAAAGGTCACGTCACCGTAAGCGTCTCCTCGAAGCCAACCAAGAGAGACCAGACAATCCACAAGCCATTTGCAGCCCGCGTAGCAGTTGAGAGGATCGATTAAGCGTGGAGATACCCGAAGGATCGTGACAACAGCACTACGGCCATTTCTAGGCCCCTGCTTGGCAATGAGCGAGACGACTTGATGCCAATAGGTCTTCTCAGCATGTTTGACACGCCAGTGCTTTCCATCGAGTTCGTTTTGAGATTTTGGAATGCCGGGGAAGATAAAACGGATGCTCAAGCATTTGGATTATACATGCTTCCAACAGACCTTCTTATCGGGCAGAGCCCACAAAGGGCAGCCAGCGATATTGCACACGGTTGGTCGTTTGACCTTCTCTTGCTTCTGTTGCGTTTCTTTAGGGAGCTTTTCTTTCTTGGGGTAGCGAGGGATTTCTCCGGCGTGCCGTTTGGTGTGACACGGAAGACACCGAGCAACAGCGGTCGATAGATCGTATCGGCTCTCAGGATGAGAGTGCTTTTGCTCTAAATGATCGGCACAGAGTTCTCCGCTCTCAGGTTCGGCAGAGTGACCACAGTTCACACAACGGTTTTCAAAGAGATCAATGATGAGGCTGTGGAAAACTCGGTCAAACTTGAGGATTTCGGATTTGGTCAGTTCCGGCCAACAGGCATCGCAAATGATCTTCATCCCAGAGGGCTTACTGCATTTCTGACATGCCTCAGTTTGGATTGATTTAGTCAAATTCTTTTTGAAGAATGGGCTTCAAATCAGGTGTCAGGTTGTATTGGATGACATGAGCAACTTTCTTGAGATTCCCACACTTGCTGCAAATACCTTCAAGAGCAGGGGTTCCAAGCGTGCAGCGACGATTGGCACATTCAAGGCAAAGATATTCGTAGCTCATTGGGAGAGAGGGTCGAAGGCGAGAGCTTCGCTGCATTGGCAGATGCAACAGGTCAGGTCATCGTCGCACCAGCACAGCTTTGTCGAACGTTCGAGATTTCGCAGGGTCTCCTCCATCCGCTGATACTTGGTGGCGATGGCGACTCGCACACCTCGTTCAGCTAGGGCAGAGATCGAGCCATGCCCCATGTAGACGACAGCCTCGCTCGTTTTGTTGGCCGATGGTGTGGTGTCGGGGGTCATTTGGAACGCTTTTGGGCAATGAATAAAAGCACAGCCAGCCAAAGAACATGAGCAAAAAGGGCACCGAGCATGAAATAATCAAGATTGCTCATACCTTCGGGGAACGGAGCGGTCGGGGATGTCCGAAAGAATGGTGGGTGCGAGGTCGCAAACGTCGTCAAGTTTGGGAACGATTCGTCTTCCATTCTTGTCAACATTAAACAGCCTCTTGGCGAGAATTTCGAGGACGGAGAACATTTCACAATGCTCCCTGAGCAGGGTGTCGTTGGACTCTTGAAGCGAAAGCAAGTATTCGGCCAAAGGAACGTCGGTGGACACTACTCTCGCAGTATCCGCCTCAACAATAGCCGCTCCTGTTGGGTCACCACCAAGAGTGCCGGGGTCGATGGCGACTCGGAAATTCTCTCGGTCGAGCCGTTGCTGTTCGGGGGTGGGGGTCATTTGCTTGGTTTCAAAACAAGTAAAGCAAGTTGGATACTTCGGGTTTTTCTGAGAACCACAAGCACAATCATTGGGGACGTAAGGCTCAGATTCGCCGAACCTCGTTTCAATCTCTCCGTCCTTCAATTCCTTGCCCGACCATCGTCCGACTCGGAGACCGCACCCACCCTTTTCCTTTGGGCAGAAGCGTTCGCTCAAGCCATCGTAACGCTCAGGGCAAGTGTACGAGTATTCCACACCCCAAAGTTCTTGACCGCATCGGCCATATTCATGGGGGCGATTTTCGTGTTTAATGACGAGAGGATAAGTCATTTGGCGTTTACGGAGAGGATAAGTCATTTGGCGTTTACGGAAAGGTACTCCTCCACCCCCCTCACAATCTCTCTAGCTTCGGGAGTCATAGAGGCGGGGTTGCCCAAAGCACAGAGGATGTCTGTCGCTCTGATGCCCTCAGCGACTGCTTGGTTCAAGAGAGTCTGGAAGTTGGGGGAGAGGGTCATAGTGTTTTAGAGGGGACACGCTTTACCAGCTTACGAAGGAAGGACGAAAGGCTTTCGTCCCGCTCCTCGGCTTTACGTTGGGCCTCAGCCTTCTCCTCTTCGGAGTTCCAGTAGATCATTGAGGCGATGCGGTTGTCTTTGGGCATGGCCCCATCATAGAGGAGTGTTTGCATGGTGCAAACACAACGGCTTGACTGATACTTGCATAATACAGGTATCGGGTGTATCATGGTCACAGACCGTTCACATCACCCGCAGGATCGCAGACAGCGCCCGTTGATTTATTGGTTTAGCCCTCGGGCGCTGTCTTCGGCACTCGCCATTTCCTGTATTCTTTTCTGTTTTATTTCCTGACAAAACACACAATGACCTTCACCCAGAACCTCGTCCTAGTCCTCTCTGCCTTCGCCACAGGCTGGCTCACTGGCCACTTCGGACTTTTCTGTGTTTTGCACGCATTCGCGTGAACACAAACATTTCCTTCCCCCACTCTTTATGAACAAAACCGTTTGGCACGTTGTCGGCATTGTTTCTGCTTCGGCCCTTCTCCTCTTCTTGATCTCGCTTGCCTCGGCCAGTCCCTCACTGGATGCCGGACAGCTTGTGAACCAAGCCCAAGAGACGATGCGTAAAGCCCACACCGAGACCTGTAAGAAGCTCGGCTCCTACCTCGACACTTGTTTCAATCAGGGCATCGCCTGCGACAAGATCGATTCTGCCGTTGCGTATCACTCCGCCACCTTCGGCGGTGATTGGCTCACGGCCTGTCGCCCTACGAAGGGGTGAAGCCTGCCCCCACTTTGGGAAGAGGCTTGATACCAATGGCGTACGCGGAGACTATCTATACGCCGGAAACTCTGCCGAAATCAGAGATCGTCCTTCCGGTTCCCGACAAACAAAGCATCCTTGCCAATGCCTGTGACTACGACGAGAAGTGTTTCTGCATCAACAACGCAATCTTCAAGCACGACTCGTCTTGGGCCACTGCTGGAATTGGCAAGAAGACCCTAAACCCATGCAACATGCGCCCGCCAAAGACTTGGGAACCATCAGCCCCTTTTACTGTGTACCACGCAAAGGGTAATGGCAAATTTGCTCGGTTTGAAACGCTCGCTGACGGCATCAATGCCTGCGTCGAACTGTATGATCGGTTCTACGACGAACTCTCAGCCAATAAGCTCGTCTCTCGTTGGACAGATGGCGGTGGCAACAAAGCCTATCATTCAGCCGTGTCTAACTGTTTCTAATTCTTACCCCTCCCCCCCAATGGCTCGCAACAATGAAGAAATCGCTGCCGAAATTGCCAAGAAGTCCAAGCTCCCCAAGCGTCGCCTCGCCGATGCCCTCCGTTTGTACCGCAAAATCCTCAAGCGAGAACTACTCTCAACTGGCACACTGTGGATTCCCGCTCTCGGTAGGATCAAACTCCGCCGAGAGCGTCGCCGAGTCGGTAATAACAAGCGTGCCACCGCCTTCAAGATCGCTTCCTTCCGCCTTTCAAAAGGAATGAAGTAAACTCTATTCACTTACCCCCCTTTCTTCTATGCGTAAGCTCCTTTTATCCCTCTCCATCCTCTCCGCGATTCTGCCGGTCGCAGCTTCGGCTAAATCGGTGGAACAGCTTGAAGTCGAAACCTCCGTTGCTCAGTCCTTTGAGGACGGCACGATCACGAACCGCATTGTGAACGTCCATCCGTTCATGTCTCCGAACGGCACAGAGTACAAGCAGAGCGACATCGTGACTCGTCGTAAGGCCAACTACTCCGCCAACAGCAAGCACTGCACAGCTTACAAGACCCTCAAGGGCACGTTGTCTGGTGCGTGTGCGAAGGATTGGAATGGACTTTGATACCCGTCTCGTCTCAAAAAAGACCTGTGCCCTAAAAGCAACAGGTCTTTTTTTGTGCCTCTTGCATTGCGTCGCAAGCGTGCTACCATCCCCACCATGACTCAAATCACTCTTGAACAATGGGCTGCCGATCACGGTGTCCCCTACCGCACCGCTCAACTCTGGGCGAGGCAAAAAAAGATCAATGCCCAAAAGAAGCGGTTGCCGATTATCGTTGAGAAAACCGCTCTCCGATACGTTATCGATCCCGAAACACAATTACCTGAGATTGCAAGTTGATAGGGTTGCGCCGCAAGCGTGCTTAGAGTAGTATTGAGACATCACTTCCCCCGTATCAATGATCTACTCTCACACGCTTGGTCCTTGGCACTTTCTCCTCAATGACGAAACGCAAGAGTTGGACATCGTGGACAAGAACGAAAATCAGAACATCGCCCATGTCCACAATGAGAATGATGCCCGCCTCATCGCTGCTGCTCCTGACCTGCTTGAAGCACTGATGAATATCGAGAACGACGACAGGAAGATTCCTGAAACAATTTGGAAGATGCGTAACGATGCCATCGCCAAAGCCACCACCGCCTGACCATGCGTTCCCGCTCCTGTCTCCGCTGGCACCGCTACGGACGACTGCCCCTCACACTCATCCTTGCCGTTGCTGTCCCCTTCGCCATCATCTTCCCCTTCTGATATGGAACCCGACTTCCCCCACGACGCGATCACAGAACTCCGCACCGGCGAAGCCGACCCGCCCCAAGTGCGGGACGACGAGCCTGCCGAGGTCGAGGAACGCGACTAAACCTACTCTCCCTATTCCTTCCCATCACACGTTATGGTCAAGATTCTATCCATCACTGGCGAAACCCTGTTTGATTCTGACAAGGACACGATTAAAGCCTCCCTTGAAGAGGCGGTGGAAAACGGAGCCGACCTCAGCGGAGCCAGCCTCAGCGGAGCCAGCCTCAGCGGAGCCAACCTCAGCGGAGCCAACCTCTACGGAGCCAACCTCAGCGGAGCCGACCTCGACGGAGCCGACCTCGACGGAGCCGACCTCGACGGAGCCAGCCTCTACGGAGCCAAGTCTGTGCCTGACTCTTATTTTAATCTCTGTGCGAGGGACATCCTCTACATCTTTCAATACACCGCGTCCGAAGTACCTGCTCTTCGAGAGAAGCTGCTCAAGGGAGAGGTTGATGGCTCGCAGTATAAAGGTGAATGCTGCTGCCTCGTTGGGAGTCTGAGTAAGGCCAAAGATGTAAACTTAGAAGAATACTGCGAGCGGATTCCTTTCTACTCCAAAGGGCTGCATAACTACGGAGAGCAGTGGTTCTATCAGATCAAGAAAGGCGACACTCCCATAACATCGGAGTTCTCCAAGAAGGCTGTCGAACTTTGCGATCTTTTCCTTGCCGGACGAAAGAAGAAATCCAAGTGAGTTTCTCCCTACCCCAAAATTTCCCCACCAATCTATGAAGACACTGACCGTCTACACCGACGAAGAAAACTTCCCCGGTTATGAGTTACGTCAGGTGGGTTATAACCAGATCGAAATCTGGCGTGACGGCGACCACTTGGCCAACTACAAGAGCAAGTCCATCGGAATTGATGCCTTCTGTGAAGGATTCTTCGCGGGAATGCTCTCTGCCAAGAAGGACTGATCTCTCTTCCTCACCTCTTATGTCCACCCTCAAGACCACGAACATCAAGGGCAAAAACTACGTCGAGGTAAACACCCGCCTCAAATACTTCCGCGAGCATTTCAGGGGCTGGTCGTTGGAGACTGAACTGGTCGCAGTGAATGATGACACCGCCCTGATGCGTGCTGTGATCCGTAACCCAGAAGGCAAGATTGCTGCCACTGGAACCGCCTACGAGCGTAAGGATAGCCCCTCCTCAATGGTGAACAAGACAAGCCACGTTGAGAACTGCGAGACCTCGGCTTGGGGCCGGGCACTCGGTAATCTCGGCATTGGCATCGACGCATCCGTTGCTTCTGCCGACGAAGTGGAAATGGCCGTGATGAATCAGGATGAGCCAAAGCCTAACCCTCAGAAGCCCGTTGAACCACCGAAGAAAGAAAAACCATCTTTGACCGCCGTCCTCGAAGCTCTCAGTGGGGCAGCCGATATCGCTAACTTGAATAACGCATGGACTCGCGCCAACGCTTACGAATGGACGGCAAACGAACACAAGGATTTGTCCGATTGCTATCAGAATAATCTCAAGAAGTTCCACGCCTGATTTATTCTTTCCATACTTATGACCCCTCTCCGATTCCGTGCTTGGCACACGACTCTTCGGCTGATGTCCAAACCATTCGATATGTTCGATCATGCCATACTCTTCCCCGATCTCACAGGTGTTGCATTAAAGAACGTGCTGATCGTGCCAAGCGAAGATCCTACTAGCGATCTCGTCATCATGCAATCCACCGGCCTCAAGGACAAGAATGGGGTGGAGATTTATGAGGGGGACATTATCGGAGGATTGATCGTCACCTATGCTGGCGATCTGAACGAGTGCCTTGGTATGAATGCTGGCTGGTATCTTCAAAGCGGGGATTTTGAACGTTGGACTGAACTGGAATGCAGTTTTGATCATATCGTTCTCGGCAACATCTACGAGAACCCCGACCTTATTGCCTCTGCCTGACCATGCCCACTCTCCCCGAATTCCTTAATGATTATCGCCAGAGCCACGCCGAGGTACAGCGACAGACCGCCGAACGGGCTGCGATCATGCTGTCTCCTGAGTATGTAAATCTCAAGGCCAAGCTCGATGCTCTGACGGCTCATATCCCTGATTCTTCCGAGGAACTAGCCCTTGATCGTGAGGCTCTGCTCAAGGCGTTGAACGCTGAGGGTATCACGGAATTGGAAGGTTATGAGGTCAAGACACGCAAGCAGCGAGAAGTAGACACGATGGCCGTCCTACGAGCTTTTGATGGGGACTTAGATGCTCTGATGAGTCTTGTTTCGATCAAGCAAACCAGTCTTGAAAACTGGATCGAGAGTAATCCCCAAGATAAGCGTACCCTCCGTGCCTGTATTGTGGAAAAGGGGATTAAGGTAGTTGATGTGATTCCCTCCGAAGTATGACTGTCTTAGAGCGTTCCACATCGGCGATGAATACAGTCGCCAACTTTGTCACTCGCCAACAACAAGGCGAAGTCCTGAGCTTCCACGAAGTTCAAGCAGCCTACGGTGAACTGGTGGTGTGCTACGGCTTGGTTGGATTGGAATTGGCGACAGCCTTCAAGCCCAAAGAGGCAAGCTATCTGGCTCGTCGTGTGGCTCAGTCCAAAGCCTATATTCGCGGTCGATACGATGAAAAGCTCAAGCTGGCAGTCAAGGATGCGGAAATGCAGTCCCTTTTGGATGTCGGCGAGGAGATCAATGCCGAGATTGAAAATAGTTCGATCTACGAGGGATTGCGCATCCTCCGTGAATCGTTGGATCGGGCCATCGACTATTGCCGGTCACTCGTTTCTTCTCTCCGTAAGGAGGAAAGACATGTATGACTATGCGACATATTGACGTTTTCGCAGGAATTGGCGGATTTTCACTCGCTGCATCATGGCTTGGATGGGAAACATTGTTGCAATGCGAGATTGACCCGTTCTGTCAGAAAGTTCTCCGTCATCACTTTCCTTCTGTTCAACTCTATGGAGACATCCGCGAACTCGATGGAACCGCATGGCGAGGGAGAGTCGATGTCCTCACAGCAGGCACCCCTTGTCAACCGGCTTCGACTGCCGGACGAAGACGAGGAATGTCAGATGATCGCTGGCTCTGGCCGGAGGCTTTTCGAGTCTTACGAGAAATCCAGCCAACATGGGCGGTGTTTGAAAATGTGCGTGGCATCACTTCTCTTGAGCAAGGAATGGTATTCGAGAGCCTCTGCTCTGATTTGGAAGCAAATGGCTATGAAGTCCAACCGTTTTGTATTCCAGCTTGCGCCGTCGGTGCGCCACACAGACGAGACAGGATATGGATTATCGCCCACAGGGAAGACGCAAAAGAAGGTGTCACTACTCCCAACCCCAACGACCCGCGATTGGAAGGGGGCAAGAACCCCAGAGACTTTTGCCAAGACTGGCCGGAATCCGCTCACGAACTCATTGGAGGATGCTCTGGTGTTCCTCCTACCGACTCTGACGGCCTTCGATCATGCCTCCCCAAAAACAGAAAAGGGGCTCAAAAGAGAGAGGGAGGTGGCCAGAAAAGGGCGGACGAATCTTGCGAATCTACGCGATCAGCTTTGGCACGGCCAGAAGATGGATGGCAAAAAGAAACTTGGTTACAAGCTGCAACCCGCCTTTGCTGCTTGGATGATGGGCTTCCCGAAGGGTTGGACGGAATCGCCGTTCCGCGTTGGCGAAAAGAAAGCCTGAAAGCCCTCGGTAATGCCATAGTCCCACAGGTCGCTTACCAGATATTCCGTTCGATCTCCTCCGTATGAAGCTCTCGTATGACATCATCCTTGATGTGGTCTGCGACCCTTCTCTTCAATCTGAGGAAGTCGCTGCAAAGTTATTGCAGATGTTTGAGGACAGTCAGAAAAAGAAGCGAACCAAGAAAAGAGATTCTTTTGACGGCGAACAACTGCGAGCCGTGAGGGAGGCGATGAGTGACGGTCGTTGGTATCGCCTTGATGAGATTTGCCATAAGGCAGGCTATTCGCCTCTCTCCATCGGAGCGATCAGTGCCCGCATCCGAGAGTTACCGGGATATGAGCGTCGAACATTGGGAAACAGACTCTATGAGTACCGATTGGCGTCACCCGTTATTCAAGTCGTGACGCCTTATGGTCGATGAAGAAATAGGTCTTGTGTTCAACTTACCTAGTCCCTAAGTTTATGTTTCGTAAGATAGATATTGATCTAGCAAGTCCGGAGAGTTCTGTGTCGGAACATCAAAAAAAAGCCGTTTCTCTGTTTAGCGGAGCCGGTATCGGGGACATTGGCTATCGTTCGGCTGGCTTTGATTTTATTTCGATGTGCGAGTTGGAGCCAGAGCGGGCTTTGCTTGCCCAACTCAATTTCCCTTCCAGTCGTGTTTTCGTCGGCGGTGTTGAAGAGAACGGCAAGGAGATTATTTCTCACACACAATCTCAACTCACAAACGAAGAATTGCATCTTGTCACATGCACAGCACCATGTCAAGGAATGTCAAAAAGTGGACAAGGAACGCTATTAAAGAATATCCGAGCAGGGAAGCGTCCCACACTCGATCCTCGAAACCGTCTCATTTTACCCGCTCTTGAGATCATCAAAGAACTCCAACCAGTTTGGGTGGTATTTGAAAACGTCCAAGAAATGCGTAACACCATGATCGAAGACGACCAAGAAAATATCAGGCCAATCTTGGAAATCGTTTTTGAGAAGTTAAGTCCCGAATACGATGGCTTCGCTTATGACGTTGAAATGGCGGATTACGGTGTTCCTCAGCGTCGGCAACGGCTTATCACTGTAATGACACGTGACAAGACTGCTCTCGCTGATTTTCAATCAGGTTTTGGATTGATCCCAAGTGTAACCCACGCCAAAAATCCTCCTCTTGAATTGAAAAAATGGGTATCTGTGATGGAGGCTATTGGTCAATTCCCACCACTGGATGGGAAAGATCAAGAGTCGGCAAGTCATTCCAAAATTCCTTTCCATCGTGTGCCCATTCTCGACCCCAAAAAATACGAATGGATACGACACACCAAGCCGGGAAGATCAGCATTCGATAATCAGTGCATCAAGCCGGAATGTCGATTCCAAGGGAATCGGACTCATGGTGCATCACACAACCAAGATGGCATCAATCAATCTCACAAGGATACGCCCCTCTACTGTGATCGATGCCAGAGTCTTTTACCAAGACCCTACACCGAGGAAGAGGGGACAATCCGACTCATGTCCGGTTACACAAGCGCCTATAAACGTATGGACGCTGACCTTCCCGCCCCGGCATTGACTCGGAATCTCAGTTATCCATGCAGCGACCAGAAACTGCATCCCACCCAAAATCGTGTCCTATCGCTCGCCGAAGCGATGAGAATCCACACCCTTGATCGATACGACTTCAAATGGGGGCCAATCGAATATCCCTCTCCTGTTCGTGGTCGAAAACGGAAACTGGAGATCGCAACGGATAGCCTCATTCGTTTAGTTCTGGGCGAGAGTGTACCGCCACATTTCTTTGAACTTCTGGGGAAATTCATTCTCTCGTTCGGAAAAGGCGAAGAATCCATTGAAGGCCAAAAAAATCGGATGCGACGATCTGTGCAACCAACGCTTTGGTGATTTCGTTTCACTCTTTCTTTTTCTCTTTCTTTGGCTTTGTCTTTTTTTCTTTCTTCGGTTTCTTGGTGGTTTTCTCGGTCACTTCGGACTGAGAGTTTTTCGCTTCATCCGATGCTTCAAGCACTTTCTTTAACTCTTCCGGGAGCGATGAGGTGAAAGGTTCAACGGCATCAACTCCAAGATCAAATAAGCGTGGTTTGGCGAGGGTACGCAGTAAATGAGTGTCAGAGGGAAGGACGATCCAACCACGACCCATTCTTTTAACAGATGTGGGTGTCATAATGGAAACACTGGTTGTCCGACCTGCTTTTTTCTTTTTCGTCTCGACAACTTCGCTGGTCGTTATTTCTTCGGCAACATTTTCCACACCCTCGGCAACCTCAGCAACCACAGATTCGTCAGAGGCAACATCGTCGTCATTTTTTGGAACAATAAGCTTTCCCCAATCAGCAACCGTTAAGTCGTTACGATAAAAAAGACCGATCACGGTTGGCACACCGTCAATGAAGTCCCAGAAGAGACCAAGCAAATTGTTTGTTTCTCGGTGATGAGCCTTCCAGTCAGCACCCGTAACCACTTGTGATCGTTCGTCACCGATTCCCGGTTTTTTTCGTTTCTTTGTTGGTTGAGGTACAGCACCGCATGTGGTTTTTATCTCAATGCCACCCTCTGGGTATTTAGCCCACGACTTTTTCGCATCCCACATACCTTCTGCCCTGATGTTTTCAATGTATTTTCGTCCTTCGGAAGTGAGGGCGCACAGATCGGGATAGCCATCCTGATGACCGTTGACCAGCAATTTTTCTGGCATCGCATTCTCAAGGCATTTTGCGTACACAGCACCAATAAAACTGCCCAAATTTCTTGTTCCAAGGAGTTCGTAGAAATTGATACGATTGAGACTGAGTACATCCGCAGCAAGTTCTAAAGTTAGGTTTGTTTGCTCCAATGCTTTTAATGCTGTTGCTGCGTCAAAAGACCAAGCAAGATCGTTGTCTTTTGCGAATTGCAAATCTGCTACCGGTCGCCTATCGGCGATGATAAATTTTAACCCCTCACGACGATTTCGTGTTTTTCGATCACTCGCCACCCTGAATGCTGCCAAAGATGCTTCAGCGAGGAAGTGAGGAAGATCAATCTTTTCTTTCAGAGAGGCAATCTCGATGGCTCTCAGGCTATCCTCATTTGTAAAAGTGGCGGTCGAGTTTCCACCTTTATGTTGAATGGCGAGGGATAATCCTTTGCTGAGTATAGTTGCGAGGGAGACATCTGGCACGTTGGTCATTGCGTAGCCTTGTTTGCCGCGCACGTCTGGGCGAGGTACGCTAACCTCGACAGGATCGTGTCGGTGTGATTGGTGTGTTGCCAGTACCACAAAAGAGGGATTTCCCTGCTAGGTCTTCCTCTTATGTGACGGCCGATCCTGTCATTATCAGGAAAGCAGCTTCAAGAATCGATGTTTTGCCAAAAAGTTTTTGAAGAGTCATGGCGTTGAATGAAGGGCAAGAATCTTGGACTCAACCACCAAACGCTCGTTCTGTAGGTTGATCGTCCATTCCTTTTGAACGATAGGACAGTTAGGCAAGTATCTTTGCTCAGAAAGTATTTCTTGCTCGGCGGTGTAGATGTCTTTCATGCGGCCCATAAAGAAGAGGGGAGAAAAGTAGATCGCCGTTGAGGGCAGCGGTTGGATTGCACGACGAGATCCGCCCGCAAGGTGGAGACTTTGTACGACCTTGCGGGCTTAGGATCGAAGTCGTGCAAGGGTTGGTGCTGCCTCAACGGAGGACTACTTTTCACTCTTCATAGGGTCCGCATGACTCTCAGAACTGCCAGATATTTGCCAGAGATACCTTGTCAAAAGTGCCAAAAACGTGTAAAATCATAGATATTCACGACGTTGTGAAGGTGCTGACCACTTGCCATAAATCACGCTCGGTTAAGGACTTAGGATCAAGAGAAAACACAAAAAATGTTCAACTCTTAATCAGCTGGTCCTCGGTTCGAGCCCGAGAGGGAGCACTTTATAAATTAACACCTCAACCCTTTCTCCAAAATGGGTTCCTATGCCTGTTGCTCGTTTACCAAAAACCAGAAAAATAAACCAAGAAGTTCCTACCCAAGTCGTAGTCGATTCAAACGGGCTTGTTCGAGTTGTTGGCTTGATCGTTAACTGGTGTTTTGAACGGAAAGAAAAAGTATCGGCCTGTTGGTTTGCCGGAATCAAAGAGCAGCATTTCCAATTTTATATCGTCACTCATCAAGAACGATTTGATTTTCAACTCCACGAAGAACTTATTGCTCTGGAAGCCGATCCGCGAAAAAAAGACCTACGAACCGGAAAAACTCAAGTCGGTCTCGATGCCACTCAGCGTCTCGAAGGAAGCCCTCGCCGGTGCGCAAAAGGAACGCCCAAATGTGAGCCTTAAGTATTAGGGTGCGTTGGAATCAGATGATTCTGCCATACGCACCATGAAGAGAAATTTGACGAACCTTCTGCTTGGGGTGGTGGAGTTGTGACGGGTAGACAAAGTGCCATGCTTCATAACCAGTCGTTGAGGTGACCTCTAACCTAATTTGATCTGAGAATGTGATGATTAAACGGCCATTTCGTTTTGCCACCGCATCAACAATCTGTAAACCTAATAGTTCGATCAGTGGGGCTAACGTACTAGGGGCAAAAGTTTTACCGGGTTTTGAACCCGTTAGAATTTGCTCTGAATCACCCTGTCCTAACACGATGCTATCTTCGACGGTTAGTTCTGAACGATTCTTTTCTTCGTCTTGAAAAATCAAAGCAGGAAGGCAATCCAAACTCAATCGAACGGAACTGAGAACATCACCAACAATCGGTAGGATTAAGTCGGAACCACGCGAAATAAGCCGTTTAGCGAGCATGTTTTTAGATTTGCAAAAGGTATTGATTATTGTTATTTTGATGAAGGATGCAACAAAAAACGAAACTGGTAATTACGGAAGCAACTTGACGTTCACCAAGTTCAGCACACCTTGTACGGGGCCGAGTTTTCCCCGTTTGATTTCGATTTGCAATTCTTTTACCCCTTCCACACCGATCTCGATATTTACCGTTTCGTCTTTGAATGTGAATTGCCGGTCGCTCCAACCCTCGACCGGTTTGCCATCGAGTTTGATTGTCACCAACACCTCGCCGCGTACCCCTGAGATGGCATCGAGACCGATCTTCCCTTCGAGCTTTTTGAACTTCCCTTCAAGGGCATATTTCAGATTCATCCCCGAATGTAACCCAAGACCCGAATCGTAGCCGTTGGTTTGACCCGATTTCTTGAGTGTAAGCGGTTGCCCCAAAACATTGCGGTTGAGTTTCAGTGCAAAGGTCTCATCATCGAAGGGGGTATAGCGAAACTCGCTTGGCTTGAAGGTGATGAGGTCCATCGCTTTGCCGTTGATCTCGTCGATGGCAAGAATCTCGGTTTGTGCAAGGGTGACCTTTTCGCCGAAAAGGTTTGCGATCTGCACTTCCTTTCCGTCGCTGGTAAACTTCGTTGTCAAAAGGCGATTCCCGTTGCGGGTCGTGATCCGATGATATACCCCGCGAGGAATTCGGGGGCGTGCGAGGTCGCTGTTGAACACAAGAGCTTGCACTTTATTGAGAGCGACTTGTTTTTTCTTTCCCATCTCATCGAGGGTGATTCCCTCCTTCAAGGTAATCGTGCCAATGGCACCCGTGAGTTCTTCTCCGCCGGATAAACGTATCAGGTCACGCCCCTTGTTTGGCTCCGGATCAAGACGCGATTCCGTCCCTTGAAATTGCACAAACGCAATCGCCGACATCGGAAAGCTCAACTCGATGCCAACCTTTCCAAAATTTGCCTTCCAAATAATTTTGCTGCCATCACCGCCCACAAGCTCCCCCGCCAACCGGTCGCCCGCAAGGGTCACAATCTCCCCCGACGAGGGCCACTGCGGGCGCGGGGTTCGTGTTAGTTCAACGGCATACACTTGCGAAAAAGGGATTTTCTTTTCGCCAAGTTTATACTCCCCCTCTTCGAGGGACCAACTTGGAACGGTGAGATTTTCGCCCGTTGTCGTGCGGAACACCCATTCAGGTGGGGCTGCGGACGAAACGGACGCATAAATCAACGTCGATACGATTGCAAACAGGCTTTTCATGGTGTTACTTTCAAGGTTTGAACAAAATGGAAGAATTGCCGAAATGCTTGGTTAGACCGGTGCGCAAGCAACGGTGTTTTCTCCGGAATTTCTTGGCAATACCGTTGCTTGCGCACCGGTCTAACAAATACATTCATCACTTCCCTAATTCCTCAAACGATTGATTGCCAATCGTGTAATGGGTCCAATCCTTGTAGTCGAAGTGCCACCATTCTCCTTCATAAACTTGGAAACCCTGTTTCTCCATTGCGTTTCGCAAGAGATCACGATGATAGCGTTGCAGGCTCGTTCCGCCGACGTACATCGGGTAGGCTCTATCGGTAAACTCGTCGTAGGTGCTGACCATCTCGACGGGCTTTCCGGTCTTGAGATCGTAAAGGGTGAGATCGACCGCACAGCCGCGATTATGGCGTGACCCCTTTTTCGGATCGGCGACAAAGCCATGATACTTTTCGGGTACGGCATCCCAGAACATTTTCGTCACATACCAGGGTCTGTAGGAATCGAACACAAGCAACCCATAGCCCTTTTCTTTCAGGTCGGCAGCGACCTTTGCGAGTGCCTCGGCTGCGGGCTTCTGCATGTAGGCTTTGGCGGTGTTCGGATAAAGGGCCGTCCCCATGAAGTTATCATCGGTGGCGTATTTGAGATCGGTCTTGATGGTCTTATCGACGCTTGCCAATTCGACGAGTTGCGACCCGCGAAACTCGCCTTTCTCCGCAGGGGGTTTTGCTGCAAGGGCATCCTTGCGTAATTCGGCAACGGGTTTGATTGGCTTAATCGTAAACGTCTTTCCTTCTTCAACACCAAACGAACGTCGCGGGAACCAAATCCCCCCAGCGGTAACACCAGTTACAACCCCTTTGGCATCGCGTTTGAAGACAAGGTTTTCGCCGAAGTACATGCCAAACTTATCATCAAAAAGGAACTCGTTCTCGCCTTTGATTGTCAGAGGATACAAGAATAACCATTCGATCAGGCACCACGGCTTACCGTCCTTCTCGTAGATGTAAAGGGGCATGTGATCGGGTCCATATTCGCCAATGAATGGGAGAATCTCTTTCGGGCACGGGGCCGGTTTTTCGGCGGGGATTTTCTTATATTTCTCACCGAGGAAGGTAAACTCGGTCCCGTCGCACGGCATCACCAAGCCACCCCCAAGCCGACCGTCGAAGATCAATTCGTGCTTCTTACCTTCCACACTGAGAACATTCACTTCAAACAAATACCCTCCGCGAGGGCCAAGCAGGGAGAGCTTCCCGAGACGTTCGATAAACTCGACACGTTTTTCGCCATTGACATACGTTCCCTTAATCAGCTCGACCGATTCTTTTTTCAGATCGCCACCGACAACGGGTTTGGCTGTCGTTTTACCTGCACGGGCATCTAACACGGAGTTGAGTGCAAGGTTAGCCAAACGGGTCGTCGCATTGTTGGTACAATCGCATGACGACAGAATCACGACGCCGAGTTTTTCATCGGGGAGATATGCCAACTCCGTCGAGAACCCGTAGATTGCTCCTCCGTGACCGATCCGTTTTTTGCCGTTCAAATCGCCAATCACAAAACCGAGACCGAAACCCGTTTTTTCCTTCGGCTCTGGAAATTGAAGGGTGAGCATTTCGGTCAAACTTTTCTCGCTCAAGAGTTCCCCTTTGGCGAGTTTCCCCTTGTGCATTAACACTTGCAGGAACTTGCCGAGGTCGCCCGACGTGGAATAGAGACAACCAGCAGGCGTAACCCCGAGTTCAAAATCGGGTGCTTGGAACTCCGCCCCGTGATAGGTCCACATCAGGGCTTCGGCGAGGTTCTTCTTGAGGGCGTCGCTTTGGGTAAACGACGATTGGTTCATCCCTAATTTCTTGAGGGTGCGTTCGTAAACGGCTTCTGCAAAAGGCTTTTTGTCGATGACTTCCAACACACGCCCTACCACACCGATAGCAGCGTTCGAGTATTTGAGACGTTCTTTGGGTGCGTAAATTAGGGGCATGTCGTTGAGTGTGGCAACGGTTCCTTTGAGGTCCGGCGGTTTGTTGTCGAAGTAATTTCCCAAAGGAGATTCTCGCATCAACCCCGAACGATGGGCCATCAGCATTCGCATCGTGATTTCAATCCCAGAAGTATTTTTCGGCTTGAACTCAGGAAGGTATTTCGAGACGGGTTCATCAAGGCTCAATTTGCCTTCTTCAACGAGCTGCATCACCGCGATGTCGGTAAAGAGCTTCGACACCGAACCGACGCGGAAGACAAGATCGGTGTTGGCCTTCGTGGTCTTTTTCAAGTGCTGATGCCCCGACACACCTTGCACAATCACCTCTTTATCGGTGACAATCATATAACCGAGTGCCGGTATGCCGAGCCGTTTTTGCTCGGCTTCAAGGTGAGCCGTAAAGGTCTTCAGATTCTTTTCGAGAAGCTCTTTCTCTTGGGCATACCCAATTGAGGGTGCCAAAACCAAACCAACCAAAAGCCAGTGCATTCGCATAACGATGACCCGATGAAAGACAGGGATGCTTCGTGAGGGTAGTATAGGGAATCGCGGCGAGTGGTCGGCATCTCCCCCGAGTTGCCAAATTTACTTTTTCAAGAGGGGCAAATTGGGCTTTTTTCTTTTGGCGGGTCTGGTATACGGGCGGGAGGTGAAGGATTCACCCATTTAATTTTTGAGAAGGATCTCAGAATGCGTCGTGCTGGCGTGGCCCTTTTATTTGCGGTGGTTGCAACTCTTGCTGTCTGGCTGACGATACCGGGTCGGTCGGGTGCGGGGTGACTACCTTCGGGAGTGTGTCTCCCCAATACTGGCAGTGTGCCAGTTCCGATCTACCAACAAAGGTTAAACCAACCGGTTTTACCTCGCAATGAGCGCAGCCCTCAAAACGATGTGGTCACGCAACCGCCCAAGACGATCATTCGCGGCAGTGGGCAAGAGCTTCCCCCGTTGAATTTGGTGAAGACTTCGCTTGTCAGTCTCCCTTCGCCCGACGATGTTGGGATTCGCTTGGAACGCTCGCAAGAGCCAACCAGTACGAAACCCGTCGAGGGTGTGGCAGAAAAGCCAATTGATTGGGAAAGCCTACTATCGCTGCTTGAACGCAAAGGAGCCATCGGCCACCAACTCGATAAGGTCGGCGAAGGGTATCGTTTTGTGGTGAAACTCAAAACCGAGCAAATTACCGGAAGCGGTCGTACCCGAAACGAAGCCGTTCAAGATGCCCTCTCGAAACTGAAGTAATCTGGACTGCTCCTTGTCCAAGTTTTGTTGGTTGAGCAAGATTTTAGAAGGGTGTTTTTTGCGTTTGGGGTGTTCCCTACAGAGCGCCCCGCCCCCCTCGCTGAATGCGTTGCATTCGTCTTGGGACAGGCGGGGCTACTCGATACCGGGTCGTAACCCTGAAGCATTTTTTTGGCCTTTGAATTCTTATCCTGCCTTCATCTGCCTTTTGTCTTATCTGTGTTCATCTGCGTTCATCTGTGGCTAACTCTTCTTTTCTTGTCTTCTCTGCGTCTTTGAGTCCTCGGCGTTACTCCCTTTTGCCTTCTAACTTGGCCTTCTGTCGGATTGTTTTGCCAGCCCCCTTTCTCGTTCGCTCGTCCGGAAGTCGTTCTCTCCACCTTGAATTTTTACCCTCAAGTAATAACCCTATTAACAACAATTCAGGAGGGGAGCATGTCGGCATTGGATAGCGTGGAGTTGCTTGGTTTTAATCTTAAACTCCTCGGAAAGAAATCGAAAAAGAATGTTCTCATCTCGGCGGGTAAGACCGCAGACAAAGAGAAGATGTTCTCTGCCATTCAGAAACTCGCCCAGATAAACGTGGCGTTCTTTGCCACCCCCGGAACGCATCGTTTCCTTGTGGCAAAGGGAATCGAAAGCACCGAGATTCACAAGATCGCAGACAAACGCGAACCGAATATCAACTCCTTTTTGCGAGAAAATCGCCTTGATCTGGTTATCAACGTCCTGACGGGTAACAACGATTACGACGAGTCTTCCGATAGTAATCTCATACGTTCGCTTGCTATCGAGAATGGAATCCCTCTTTTCACCGACGTTGACGTTTCCATTCAGGCGATTGAGCAACTCGTTAAACGCGACCGCGAAGGTTACTACCGCTACAAACTCGAAGATAAGACCCGTCCGTGGGATATGCGAACGGAGTTCCTTGCCCTTGTCGAGAAGATGGGCGGGTTCACCAGTTACCATGCCCATTACGACAAAGCCTATCTCATCTCGATGGAAAATCTGCGGATGAGCATGGTAGACATGCAGAAGAAATGGGCTTTATACAAACACTTGAAAGAGAATTACACCAAAGAGGACCTAGTAGAACGGATCAGCCGAGGTGTGCAAAAGATGGTCGATCAAGGGGCAACCCACTGTCGTACCCTTCTCGATGCTGATAGCACTGCCAAGACTCTCCCTGTCGAAGCTGCTCTTGAAGTGAAAAAACGCTTCAAGGGGCAGATTCATTTCGAGATCGGTACGCAACCCTTACAAGGGGTTCTTGATGACGATTCACGCGAGCAATTCGAGAAATCGTGCGAGCTTGCCGACGTGATTGGCGGGTTACCCTCGAAGGATCGGCCGACCCCTGAAAAGCACCTCGACATTATTATGCGGATTGCGAAGGAGCAAAATAAACGTCTCGATGTCCACGTTGATCAAGAGAATAACCCGTTCGAGAACGAGACAGAAATGCTGGCCCGAAAGACCATCGAACACGGGCTTGAGGGTCGAGTCTCCGCAGTCCATGCGATTTCCCTTGCAGCGAAACCCGTTTCGGAACAAGACCGCATCATCAAGCTCCTCCGCGACGCAGGGGTCAGCGTGATCGTGTGCCCTTCGGCTGCTATCTCGATGAAACAACTCGAAATGACCGCCCCGCTGCATAACTCAATCGCACCCGTCCCGCGTTTACTCGATGCCGGAGTGAAAGTCTATCTGGGTATCGATAACGTCTACGATCTATTCATGCCCCTCGTCGATGGCGATTTGTGGTTCGAGTGCCGCCTACTTATGGAAGCCTGCCGTTTCTATGATCTGAAAGCGGTTGCCAGCATCGCAACAGATAGGAGTGGATTCACAACAGCGGGGTAGGAGTTAGTCGGCTATTTTACCGAGGCAACGATAAGCCCCAACCCTCCGAATACGAGCAACGCTATCGACCCACAACCCGTGATAAAGTTGAGAAAAACGCCAATTCCAGCAAGGATTTGTCCGCTCTGGAGAGTTCTTGCTGCGTCCGGATCGATCTTTTCTTTTTCGAGTAATTCCAAATCGTCGTTAGCCATGTAAAGGGCTTTCAAACTGAAATACATCCCGACAATTCCACACATCAAAAAAAGGAGAAGCCCAATAGTCCCGAAGGTGATAATTTTTTTCCCGCGATGAGGTTGAAACGTCGGGAGGGATCGTTGAACTTCATCGAAATCATCGCGTGCTTGGTTCTCCGATTGGATATATTTGGGGTTAAGATCGAAAGGTTCGGACATTCGCTTCTCTGGAATGTGGTAGTGGATGTTAGCCGATTCGTTACCACTTTTTTAATTCTTGTGGGATTATTACTACAAGAGCGACCAGAATCAAGCCAACAAAACATACCAATATGAATGAATTTATCACGATTCCAAAAATTGCAATACGTCTGGCAAGATTTAAGAGTTTCGATCCGTTTGAATTGATTTGCCCTTGACGTATCTTGTCGAGGTTTGCTTTTGCCATCCGAAATGCAGCTATCGAAAAATACAAGCCGATAATGCCAAACATCCAACAAGTGAAGTAGCTCGCCACCACACGTAAAAAAATCGCTTCGACACGATGAGGTAAGTGATCCTGTTTCAAAAGGGAAGCATCGTCGTAGTCGCTACGATCTTGGTTGACAGATGAAATCGGAAGTGGTTCGGACATACTTTGCCCCGTGAGTGCAGCAAGTCTTCCTTCGTACCGAAGTTATTCTATCGCCAATGCCACGCAATCCGACTATCTTGATGAAGGCCCGGCAAGTAAATTGGTCGCATTTCTTCACCATCAAGAAGAACCCAATTCCCATCTTCGTCGAACTCTGCCGGAAACGGAGGATCGATACCGATATTTGATTCGTTCGTCACAAAGAGCAAAAAGGCTTTCAAGTCTGAGGGCATTCCTTCCCCGCGTTCAATAAACATTCCCCAGTTAATTGGACCATCTTGACCGTAAGGAGATATTCTTCCAAGAGGTTCGTTTTTGTAAAAGAGGGTCATGTTTTTTTAGCTTGCTGTTTCGTCTTCATCAGAATCATCGGTTCCCTTGATTGAGGCAAGCAAACTGAACACCACTGATTTGGTTTCTGAGGAGTTGAGGGCTTCGCTTAAATGCTTGCGAAAGTCGGCTGGTGTTTCCGAAACCCATTTATTGGCGATCAGCTCTTTTGATTCATAGAGAGCATTCGCATCCGCAAGAATACCTTTTTTGGTTCTGTGATATTCTTTCTGCAAGAATATCGGAATACGATCTCCGCGAAGAGTAATCCGAGCAGGGTAAGGAGTATCTCCGAGTTGTGTAACGGAGAACAACGTAACCGACCGATCTGAAGGGATATGGAGTGCGTGAACAATAAATTCTTCCATCCCTTCTTCAGGCTCTTTTTCTTGGATAACCAACGACAGTAGTCCCTCACTTTCGGTCAGCCAGTCTTGGTTTGCAAGTTGTAAAATTTCGTACGGTGCCGCGACATCCTTGATGTCGATACCTTTAGGCCAAAAACTACCCATGAGAATCTCCTTCAAGTTCCACCAGAATAGGAAGATGATCCGATGCTATGTCGGAATTCGGACGACCACGTGAATCGATCAAATTCAGTTCGCCTGCGTGTGTTAGTATCTGCACTCTTTTGAAACGATCAACAACCGAGTGACTCAAAAGCACTTGGTCGAATAAACTCCAACCATATGGCCCTTGTCCGCTTGTGTCGTAAACCGTGCCTGCTGGTCCTTCTGAGCCATCCCCCAAAAGGCTCCACATTGGGTTGTAGTAAAAGTCGTATTCTTTCTCACCAAAGGTTCGTTGGCCGCCTCGGATGCAATCTCTGGTCATCATAGCATTATATCCGGCGGCAAGGTTCATTGCAGGATCAAAAGGGTTTAGATTGAAATCGCCAAGCAAGATGACTCGATCATGCTTTCTTCGGTCTTTGATGTACTGAATCTCGTCCATCACGTCACGAGCAAGGGAGGTACGATTCATTTCGTCGTAATTCCGCAGGTCTGGACCATGAATAAGCCCAAAAATAACCTCTACTCCTGCTAACATTAACCTGCGGATGCTTGTACGGAATCCGTTATGGAGTTCTTTCAAATCCATCGATTCGATTCGGCACAAGCAATGGAAACGGCTCTCCTTTTTACTGTATTTTGGAACGTAGAAGCTCTGCTTTGCGCTGGCGTTCAACTCCTTGAGTACGCCTTTAATCGGTTGCAAGCATTCGTTCAAAATCAAAATGTCGGCATTGGTTGCGGTCACTAAATCACAAACAGCCGAGGTCAAATCTTTGCGGTTGACGTTCCAAAAGACGATTCGACACAAGGGGACAATCTCCTATTACTTCCGTTCAAACACAATTTTACCACCCACGATGGTGAGATTCACTTTGATATCTTTAATCTCGCTCTCTTTGCAAGTGAGAATATCTTTGTCAATCATAATCAGGTCGGCGAGTTTGCCGGGTTCGAGGCTTCCTTTGATTTTTTCTTCGTTGTGTAAGTAGGCGTTGTTGATGGTGTAAAGGCGGATGGCTTGTTCGCGTGTGAGGCATTCGGTGGGTTCGTGGACCTCGCTCCTTTCCATTTTACGGGTAACGGCAGTGGCGATTCCTAACCATGGACTCCAAGGATTTGTTGAGATAAATGGATCGTATCTTAGCATGTGGTCGCTTCCTCCGCCGATTGTGGTATGTTTGAGCCACGATTGATACGGCTGGAACCATCGCATTCGTTTATCGCCGAGATTTTTCATCAGAGCGGGGCCATCTTTATAAAGCCAAGCCGGTTGCACATCGGCACAGACACCTAATTTATTGCATCGTTTTAGGTTGGCTTCCGAAGGAAAATTGGCATGGGTAATGCAATATCGCATGTCTTTGATGGGATGGGTTTTATTCACGTTTTCGTAAGCATCGAGGAGGATATCCATACCTTTTTCGCCAGCACAATGGGCCGTGACTTGCCATTTTCTTTTGGCTGCTTCGGTCACAACTAATTCTAACTGTTTCGGTTGAATAAAGAGTAACCCGTTGTAATCATCTTGAGTGACTTGATACGCCGGGCCACGCGGCCACGGCTCTCGCATATATGCCGTACCGTTGAGCATTCCCCCGTCGAGGAACATTTTAATCGGGCCGATTTTCACCCATTCGTTACCTGCACCCGTTGGACCGCCCCGTTTATCTTCGCCAACAAGGTTATCGAAACGCTTACCAATTTCTTCGGCAGTGCCCCCCGGCGAAAATCCGCGAGCTACGTTCACACGGATATTTAACTCGTTGGTTTTTTCTAATGCTAAATAAAAGTCAAGGTCACTGCGACCGGCATTGCGATCTGCAATACTTGTCAACCCCTCGGCGTTGTACTTCGCAAGGAGCTTCTTGAGGGCTGCCTTTTTCTCGTCAAGGGTAAGGGAATCGCTTTCGGAAGGAACACCCTTCAAGACCCCGTAGGCATTGCGAAGCATACCCGTCGGTTCGCCGGTTTTCTCGTCTTTGACAACGGTTCCTGAAGAAGGATTCGGCGTGTCCTTCGTCACGTTAGAGATTTTCAACGCAAGGGAATTTGCCACCCCTGCTGGCCCTGCGTGATAGAGTACGGGATGCTTGGGCGAAACGGAATCGAGTTCGGCTTTTGTGGGGAAACGCACATCGGCAAGGCGTGTCGGGAAGGCATAGCGTATCACGATCCATTTACCTTCGGGGGTCGTTTTTGCCTTTTCACGAATGAACTCTTGTACAGCTTCGATGGAACCCAACACGGGTAGCGGGGCCGTTGCTTCGCTGAGGGCAGCCCCAACGGGGTGAACATGGCTATCCATCAACCCCGGCATAACCGTGAGACCTTTGGCATCGATCACTTTGGTAGACTTGTCCGCAAAGGTGAGAATCTTTTCGCTGGCCCCTAATGCTAAAATTTTCCCGTCACGAATGGCAATCGCCTGTTGCGTGGTAAACGTCTCGTCGACCGTGAGAATTTTAGCATTGTGAATAATCAGATCGGCAGGTTTTTCGAGTGCATATAAAGGTGAAATAAACCCGAAAATCAGAACGAGAATAGCAAGATATTTTAGCATGAGAGAATCCTTTGTGGAACATATCTTCAGCGATAATCAAGTTAAATCTGTTGGCTCTCCACTCGTTTTGGGGAGTGGGGCAGGGGTGGAGGGTAATGCTCACTTACTCTGGTTAGCTTTATTGATTGCCGGAACAGAAGCAAAACAGGTCTCTGGGTGTTTTACCCCTTTTGGGGCTTCCGGTAGTTTTCCCCTCACCCCGCCCCCTTGCAATGCGACGTCTATTGTAGAACCTTTCAGGTTCGACGTAGGTTCGGCCTTCCGCCCGTCGGTTTTGCCAGACACCCATTTGAACCAAATGGACTTGTTTTCGGCCCTATCATGCTTGCGTAGTTTCTGAAGGATACGCCCTTTGCCGAGTTTGGAAGTTAATTTGGGCAACTTGGTCACTTTGGGCCTATTTTAACGATTATAACGAGTTATTCTTTTAGAAACGATTGTGACAAGGCGCGAAAGTCTTTTCTTCGCGGTTGCAGCGATTTATTCTGAAGTAGCGAATCTTTGCGCCTTGTGCAAAGAGAGAATTAGGAGACTTGCACCATGCGTTTATCGACTGGACTATTTGCCGTTTTAACAATCGGCTGGACTTTTGGAATAGCTAATGATGCCTCGGCCGCTTGGAACAACGTTTTCCACAGCACCTGCCGAGGTGGGCGTTCCAACTATTCGGGTAGCTTTTATGCTCCCCCTGCCCCTGCTTGCTGCCCCGAAGTGAAATATGTGCAGCGAAGCTACTACCAACCGGTTACTAGCTACAAGATGGAAACCGTGATGGAACCCGTCACGACTTACAAGACCTCGTACTATTGGGAATCGTTCACCAAGACCCGTTACACCAGCTACTACGATCCTTGCACCCGTTGCTCGCAAACCGTTGCAGAACCCGTTACCGCTTATCGTTTGAAATCGCAATGCAACCCCGTGCAAAGCTACGTTCAACGTTGCCGAATGGTCCCCGTGACCGAAATGCGAAAATCGTACTATCTGGAAGCCGTAACCGTGAACCCCTGTTGCGATAACAACCCGTGCAACAACGGCGGGGCTATTCCCGGCGTGGCAGAACCCGGCCCCGGTGGACCCGGTATGGGTAGCCCTCGCATTGGCGAAACCAACGAACCGCCACGAATTCCTCCTGCTGGCATCCAAGAAAGTTTCCCCAAACCGGCGGGCAGCACCTCGGGTCGATTCGACCGGATTGCTTCTTTCCCAAATAGCGGTCGCATTTCAGGGTTGTTCGTTCGTGATGACCGTATCACCCCGAAACCCAATAGCCGTATCCGTTTCGTTTCCGTTGAGAGGCCCGAAGAAGAAGTCGCAGTGAATACCGACGGCAACGGCTCGTTTGCAGTCGATCTTCCCGCCGGCGAATACAGCCTGCGAATCGTCGGGATGGACGGTAAGTTCGTGCATCACAGCACGCTCAAAGTGAACCGCGACGATAACCGCCTTGTGACACTCGTCAGCCGATAAGTGATCCCAGGTCTACGGCAGGTACATCAATTCGTTGGAATTCAATAACGCCAAGCACACAATCGTGAGGCCGTTTGCTTTCAAAATAGGGGTGATCTTTTTCACTTCGGCTTCGGTGGCGGGTCGCCCGTATATCCATTCAAAGACCGTTTGAATTTGTGCTTCCGGTTTCTCTTCGACTTTGTCGCCCACTTTCTGTTTGGCTCGTTCGGCAATCTGTTTCGCCATGTCGTGCGTGAATTTGTGATTCAACAAGGTCAACGCTTGCAGTGGCGTTGTGGTCGATGCTCGTCGCGGGACGGCTGCGGCGGGATCGGGGCAATCGAAATCACCGAGGACATCGGTACGGGCTGCCCGTGCGTTTTGGTGGTACACCGCACGCCGGTAGGTATCGGCTCCGTGTTCGTCGAGCGGGTGATAGGTCGCTACGTTATCCTCGACATACTTATACAATCGGAAGCCCGGTCCGCCTTTTTCCTTCGAGTGGTCGAGCTTACCCGCAAAAGAAAGCATCGCATCGCGGAGTTCTTCGCCCGATAATCGTCGCGGAGGAAAACGCCAGAGTAAACGGGAATCGGCATCGATCTTGGAAGCGTTCTCGTTCCACTTCGACGATTGCTGGTAGGCTTGCGAGGTTACGATTAACTTGTGCAATGGTTTGAGCTTCCATTTTTCGTCGTACACCTTCGACGCCAAAAAGTCGAGTAATTCGGGATGCGTTGGCTTGCTCCCCATCCAGCCAAAGTCACTTGGCGTATCGACGATTCCGACGCCAAAATGATAATGCCAAAGACGATTCGCTAACACCCGTGCCGTGAGAGGGTTATCTTTTGCGATAATCCAATTCGCAAATGCGACCCGTCGTTCGGATTCGGTAGCCGTTGCAGGAATGGTGTACTTGCTTGGAATATCCTTGAGAATCGCCATACTCGCAGGGGTTACGGCTTCTCCTTGTTTAGAAGGGTCGCCCCCGATATGAATTTTGTATTCCCGCTTCGAGGCGTTTGCATCAAAGGTCCCTACCCACTTTTTCGGGATCGCCTTGAGGTCGAGCTTCTTTTCCTCAAGGGCCTTGCGTTGCTCTTTGGTGAGTAAATGCCGGTCGCCGTAGTTCACACCCGCAAAGGTTGCGTAAAGTGCCGTGTAATCCTTCTGCAAGATCGGGTCGAACTTGTGGTCGTGGCAACGGGCGCAACCAAACGTCAACCCTAAGAAGGCTTCCGACGTTGTGCGGATCATCTCGTCAAGGTGATTGGCCCGAATCATTGCAGCCTGTTTTGCATCGCTATTACCGACGTTATCGTAAGGCCCACACACAAGGAATGCCGTAC
>VYLT01000031.1_pt1 | contig 31577 bp, 24 predicted proteins | sample 5114261 | NCBI WGS metagenome assembly VYLT01 (sample SAMN12291815, study PRJNA351875) | freshwater metagenome | isolation source: freshwater lake | place: USA: Michigan, Little Long Lake | collected 2011-07-12 | reverse complement strand
CCGAAGTTGATCCCGTTAAGCCAGAAGTCTGAGTATTTCGGAGCGCCGAGGGTTGGTCGGCTTGGGCCACCGGGAACGCGGTAGTCAGGATCGCTCGACACTTGGTTCGGGTTGACGCTACGGTCGATAATATCAGCGGGTCGGACGACGCGACTCCAGTACATGTAGTTGTAACCAACTGTTGCTCGCATCCAAGGGGTGACTTGCACACCGAGGTTTAAGCCGACTTCGGGAACAACCGAAAACTCAGTCCACTTTTGCCGACCGATATTGGAAGCGGTTGCAAGAACCCCTCCACCCATCGAACCGGTTTGACGACCGTTTTCAAAGATTGCTGAAGAACCTTCGATTTGAGCAACCGTCGTTGTCCAACCGATGCCGACTTTAGCAGTCACTTCGAGGGAGAACGGGCCTGCCAGATACTCGATTCGAGTACCAATTTGCGGACCATTAAAGGTATTAGTTGTGCGGAATCGATCCGTCACTTCCAAACGCGAGTTATCGAAATACTGTTGACCGTTGAAGAATACCACACCGGCTGTCCCTGTTATGGGGCGTGTGTTCTCTTCAATCGTGATCGATTCTCGCAAAGCAACCTGACGGAAACCCAGCGTCAACAACATCGAAGATGATTGCGAGTTATAGATTCCGAAAATCCCCGTTGCATCCCACGAATAAAGCGACGAGCGATTGACGACCGCGATATTGCCCGTCACCGATGCACCAATTGCAGGATCGGCAAAGTTTTGCGAAACGAAGAACACGTTTTCAACACCGCTACGGGCATCGATAAACGGACGAGCTAAGTAGCTCTGGCCCGAATCTCCCCCGTTGAAGACCGAACTGGCCGAGGCTTGTTCTAACATAAACCCACTGGCTTCCAAACCAAAACGACGGGTACCCGTCAACCACATCCCCGCACGGGCACGAAAACCCGAACGAGTTCCGAAATCGACGCTCTGATTCCCAGCAAGGACTTGGGTTCCCCCTTGATCCAACGCACCGGGGAACTGATCCCTTTCGGAACCGGTAACCACCAAAGGCACACCCTTTCGCCCGCTCTTGGACCAATACATCAAATAGTCGCCACCAAACCAAAGAGCAGGACCAACCGGACCATCGAGGTACGAATAAGCACCGCCGCCGTTGTAGGCGCTCGGCCCTGCGTAGGGTCCACTCGAATAATTGGGATTCAGGAAACTCGACGAAGCTGGCGGAGCCGAGGGCGTCGGGTATGAGGGATAAACCGGAGCTTCAGGGCCAACGGGTGTTCCCAAGTTCGCACCCGGAGCCGGATAAGCTGGGTATGAAGGGGCAGGATAACCCGTTGAAGGATATCCCGTTGCGGGACCAACTGGCATTGGTGTGGCAACAGGGGCCATAGGGATACCGGGAGTCACAGGAACCATCGGAGTGGATGGAACCATAACTCCGCCCGGTCCGGCAGGAATTGGGACAGGGGGAGCCGTTCCTTGAACAGGAACGAACGCATAAGATTGGACAACCCCCTGCGATTGCACTGGCGGTGCCAATCGTGCAGGTGTTGTCCAAGTCGGACTTTGGGCTAATGCAAGGGATGCTCCCGTTGTTAGCCCACCCAAGACCCAAAGATACTTTTTCACGGTTATCCTCGCTTCCTTGCAAAAAACCGTCATCAGGTCTCGGGGTCGATTCCTATCGACGCCAACGACGACCAATCACCCGTTCGGTGTTTGGCAGACTTGGCAGCCCCGATGGGGTTGTTGAGACTGCTTGCACCACAACTGGCGATGACGTACTTCCTAAAAAACCACCATCGGGGACGAACTGCACTTGCAGTGTTCGTGCCCCGATACCTAACGTAACCACAAAATTCCCAGTGTTGCCCGTCACTCGGACAGTGCTGACCGGCACCCCATCAACAAACAAGGTAGCAAACCCTGTTGGAATAGGTGCCGAAGGTCCAGCAACTGAAACCGTGAAACCAATGTTCACCGGAGTGTTTGCCGGCAATGTCGGCGGGGCAGACAACGCAATCGATGTCGTTCGAGCATTCACCACTTGCGTGACGTTTGTCGATGTACTCGTGCTGAACGATCCAGTTGGGTTGTAAACCGCACTGATCAAGTTCGATCCAAGCGGGAGAGCCGTCGTTGTGAACGTCGCTGTACCATTCACAAGAGCAACATTCGCGAGTGGCTCACCCGACAAACGGAAGGTCACCGTTCCTGTTGCTGGTCCACCCGAAGCGGGTGTCACAGTCGCAGTGAAGGTCACTGGCTGACGGAACAACGACGGGTTTCCCGAAGAAGTCACCGTTGTGGTGGTGGAAACAACCGGTGGCGTTGTTTGGATTTCAACAGCACCGATATCAATAATCGATCCACCCACCCGGACAAATCCTGTTCCGCGTTGATCCGTTGTGATGCCACTTCCGCCAATGATTCCCGAAAGATCATTGAAGTCCGCGTTGCTTCCTGCGTTAATCAAAGGGCTTCCCGTCTGAGGAAGCATCGTTTGAGTCGAGCCACCATTATTCCCCAGAGCACCCAACAGGGGGTCCGTTCCGCTCGCAAGGTTTCCGGTACCCGTCCCGAAAGTTCCACTTGGGTTTCGCACAAGGCTAAAGTCTCGTGTCACCGTTGTGCCACCGACTTGGCTTGCATCCGTTACCCCAGTTCCTCCTCCTGTGGTGTTATTCGCAATCACAGAGTTGGAAATCAAAGCCGTTCCACCTGCGATCACGACACCCGAAGCCACGTTGTTGGTGAAACTGATATTGTTAGCAATCGTCACATTGGAGAGATCGATTGAAGAACTCGTCCCAGCGAACCCCGAGTAGATTGCTCCGCCCGCACCCGCTCCACCAACTGTATTGTTGTTCGTTACGGTGACGTTCACCAGAGTCAAGTCACTCGTATCTCGCACCCCAATCCCACCACCACCGAATGAAGAACCGTTGTTTGAGACAGTGCTGTTGTACATGGTCAACGATCCACCGTTGGTCGCACCATCTACCCGAATCCCCCCTCCCAACGATCCGCTCAAACCACCCCGCACCGTCACGTTGTTTAATATCAATGTCCCTTCACTAACACGAAACACACGAAACGCTGGGGGGGCTCCCGTACTGGCCCGTTCCAACACCGACCCGTTCCCGTTAATCGTTAGCGAGAATCCGCCATCCGCTGTCACCGTTGTGAAACCCGTATCACCGAATGTTGCATCAGGGCTTGCTGCCGTTGATGTGGTGTAGGTTCCATTCGTTGCAAGGTTAATCGTGTCGTCTTGGTTGTTCCCGTTGGCTGTGACGATGGCGTTATTCAGGGCCGTCACATCACCGTCCGCAATGTTAAAAACGGCAGGAACCTCGCGACTTTCAAGACGCTCCAAAAACAACCGGGTCGTTTGCTTTTTCACTCGACTCATCGTGCATACTCCGAACTTCTTCAATCGTTCGGGATGCTGCGTGCGCTATTTCTTCGTCACGTTTGTTATCAGCATCCCAACCAAAAGAATTGAGATAATAGAACTAATTGATACAGGCGGAATAATCGGTAGACCGGAGAATCGTTACTCTCACCCTACTTTACCAGTTTTTCACAAGATGCTCAAACTGGAGAAAATAGGAGTTTTTCAGATCATCCGGTATCTTGCTGGAATATACCCCTCTCAGGGTTGCAAAATGGAAATTTACCCAAACGGGAAGGAACTTGCAGAGTCACTAAATCTTGTAGGGCTTACAACACTTGTAACAGGATCGAACGCTGTAATCGTTTGGAATTGCTTATTCGTTTTGAACGATCAAATTAGCATCGCACACTTCAAGACCATGAAGCAAGGATGTCGTTGAGTGTCTGGGTCAAGGATATTTTTGGTAGCCAACCTGTCGTTTCTGTGAGTTTGCGAATTGAACCTGTGCTGAGCGACACATCATTCTTGCGAGTTGTGTCTACGACTTCTGAGATTTCGACCTTCACATCGGAAAGCTCGATCAGACGATGAACGATATCACGCATCACATACGTTTGCCCAGAAGCTGCGTTGTAGACCTCTCCCGTTTTCCCGACTTCGAGGAGTCGAATGTAGGCTTCGCTCATATCCCGAACATCCGTGAGGTCTCGGATGCTCGATAGGGTACCCGTCCGCAAGATGGGTGGCAGTTCCCCTCTTTTGATCGCGGTAATCTGTCTTGCAAAGTTTGGGAGTGCGTAATCGGTCGATTGGTTTGGGCCGATCTGATTAAACGGGCGAACTCGAACCACATCAAGGCCGGGGTGACGGGTGACTTGATAAGCCAACATCTCCGCAGCAGCCTTGCTAGACGCATAGGGACTTGCGGGCTTTAAGGGGTCGTTTTCATCAAAAGGTAGTCCCGAAGGATGGGCATCCCCGTAGACAAGTCCCGTAGAGACATAAAGGATACGCGGGTTCAGACGGGCTTCCCAAACCGTATCAAAGAGGTGGGAAGTTGCACCTAAGTTGGTTGACCACGTTCCAGACGGGTCACGAAAAGAGACTCCCGGATTGGGTTGCCCAGCAACATGGAAAATCCAATCGGGTCGGCTCCACTCGATCAAGGCTTTGACATGATCTCGGTTGGTGAGTTCGGCAGGCGCATAGGGGTAACCCGGATTCGCTTCTTGGCGACCCGTCCCAAAAACCTCAAAGCCTTTTTTTTGTAAGGTTTGAATCAGGTGTGAGCCGACAAACCCCGTTGATCCCGTGACCAAAACACGCATTGTCGGAATTACCCCCGTTTGTGGGAGTTACGTTCGAGGTCAGAATCGACCATCATCTTCACCAATTCTGGGAAACTGACTTTCGGTTCCCAACCCAATTGTTTTTTGGCCTTCGCTGGAGTGCCTAACAACAAATCAACTTCGGCAGGTCGCATAAACGCGGGGTCTTGAACGATAAACTTTTGCCAATCCAAACCAACATGATCGAAGGCAATTTCGACGAGTTCTTTTACGGTGTGCGTTTCGCCCGTTGCAATCACATAGTCGTCTGGGGTATCTTGTTGCAGCATCATCCACATGGCGACAACATAATCGCCCGCAAAGCCCCAATCGCGTTTGGCATCGAGGTTCCCCATACGCAACTCGTTCTGCAAGCCGAGTTTGATACGAGCCACTGCATTAGAAACCTTCCGCGTCACAAACTCGATTCCCCGTCGTGGGCTTTCGTGATTGAACAGGATGCCCGACACGCAATACATGTCGTAGCTTTCGCGATAATTGACGGTGATCCAGTGTCCGTAAACTTTGGCAACGCCGTAGGGACTGCGTGGATAAAACGGAGTCGTTTCTTTTTGAGGGGTTTCCTGCACCTTGCCGAACATCTCGGAAGATGAGGCTTGATAGAAGCGGACACCCTTCGGTTTTACATACCGAATCGCATCCAAAACCCGAGTCACCCCCATAGCGGTAAACTCGCTTGTCAGAGCGGGTTGCTTCCAACTCAGTGGGACAAAGCTCATTGCAGCCAAGTTATAAACTTCGTCGGGATCGGTTACCTTCAGAACGTCGATGATCGAAATTTGGTCTAATAGGTCCGCTTGATGAAGAGTAATTCTGGAGCGAATGTGGTCGATTCGCTCAAAATTCTCAAGGCTCGAACGTCGAACCACCCCATGCACATTGTACCCTTTTTCCAGCAGAAATTCCGCTAGGTAACTCCCGTCCTGCCCAGTGATACCTGTAATTAAGGCCGTCTTTGCCATGAACATACACTCCTTGAGATGGGAGAGATATAGCGATATTGGGGGAAGTTGGCTATACCAGTTTCTCTACCCCCTTTACCCATCCTCATTTTTTTCCCGATGCGACCGGAAAATGCTTGCCCTTGAAAGGGGTTTAGGCTATCCTTTATACACCTACCGGTGCGGTGTTTTCACCCCAACCTCTCCTTCCTTCAGGGGGCTTCATGTTTCGCGTCAACCTCAAACAGCCCAAAGCACAATACTGCGACGGTCAATCCCGCCGATCCTTTCTGCAAATCGGAATGGCAGGAATGGCCTCACTCGGTCTGCCAAGCCTGCTCAAGGCAAAGAGCGATAGCACAAAAAGTCTTGGGAACCAGAAGAACACTACCGTCATTCTGATTTGGCTCGATGGCGGCCCCAGTCACATGGATATGTACGATATGAAACCGGAAGCTCCGGCAGAATATCGCGGGCTTTGGAAACCCATCAAGACGAATGTTTCCGGTTTTGAGATGACCGAGCTTTACCCCAAACAAGCGAAGATCGCCGATAAGTTCAGCATCGTCCGTTCGCTCTACCACGACACAGGCGACCACTTCGCTGGCGGTCACCGAATGCTCACCACGAAAGACATGGGCGTTTCGGGTGCAAACACGGGGCAAAAATTCCCCGGCATCGGTTCGATTGTCAACCGTGAGTTGGGGCCACGAGTCCCCGGTCTCCCCGGATACGTTGCCGTTCCCTACGGCATGTGCATCGGCCTTCGACCGGGATATTTCGGCGGTCACATGCTGGGTGCAGAGCATAACCCATTTGAAACGGTTGCCGATGCCAATTCCACAAATTTCAAGGTTCCGAACCTCGGCTTAACTCCGGGCCTTTCGATTGAAAGCCTCGATGATCGTCGCAGCCTTGCCAAAGAATTCGACACCCGACGCAAAATCTTCGACAAGAACCCCACCGTCGATGCAATGGATAAATTCTCGCAGGAAGCCTACGACTTCGTTTCGGGGCCAACCGCAAGACGTGCTTTCGACATCTCGAAGGAAGACCCGAAACTCCGCGACGTTTACGGCAAACACTCTTGGGGGCAAAGCATGCTCCTCGCACGCCGCCTTGTCGAGAATGGTTGCACCTTTGTGACTGTTCACCTCGGTGGCTGGGACCATCACTGGGATTTGAAAAAGAGCTACGAACAACTTCTTCCTATCGTCGATAGCGGCGTTGCTGCCCTCTTCAACGATCTCGATGATCGCGGGTTATTAGACACAACCCTCGTTGTACTTTGTGGCGAATTCGGTCGAACTCCGAAGATGAACGATGGTGGAAACGGCGGGCCTGCTGGAAGCATGGGAACCCCCGGACGTGACCACTGGGGTAACGCAATGTTCTGCCTCTTCGGTGGTGGTGGAGTGAAAGGCGGTCGTCTGATTGGTTCAACCGACGCCAAAGGGGAACGCCCGAAAGATAATCCTCTCACCCCCTGCAACGTCCACGCCACAATTTACGATGTGCTGGGAATCGATCCGAAAATGCAAATCATGGACCCATCAGGCCGACCTATCAATGTGATCGAAGACCCGACACCAATTAAGGAATTGTTCTAACCAACGTGAAAGAAATTTTACCAACAGGTTCAAGAAGGCTTTTCGCTTTCTTGGGCCTGTTTTGCTTTTTCAGAAGCGAGTTTTGCAAACGCTTACAGTTGCGAGGGGGATAGCCCTTCAAAAAGGGCATCAGTGAATTCTTCGGCTAGTCGTGTCTCTGGTGAAAGCCCTTCGAGTCTCGTTTGAGTATCTGCTTTCGCCACGATCTTTTTCATCCATGTTGGAATCTGAGCAATTTCTTCGAGCAACTCGTCTTCTTCCGAAAGTAGTAACTCGACCATGTTTTCGGCTCCTTCTTCTTTGTGTCGTTCCACTAACTGGCGGATCAAACTGGTGTATCTGGTTCTCGTGAGTGTGTGGTTCTTCTTCCTATATTGTACCTGCTCTACCCTGTTGCTGAAGAGCAGAAAATTGGCACTCTGCGAATTCGATTCTAACTCATGGATCACAATCAGTTGAATATGTGTCGAACCGTACCTCAGATCGTATACCCCTGACTTTGCAGTCGAGGTAATCTGTAAATGGGATTGTTGAATATCTTTTCGGGACTGCGTGTCACCAAGGCAAAGAGCTTGACCTTCTCGCGTGGAAGCTGGTCCGATCCTTCGGGGGCTTCCTTTTTCTTATAGCCAACCGTGTAACCGATTAACTCTTCAATCGACTCAACTGTCAACGATTCTTGATATGATTTGAACGTAAACAGATTGTGGGGTAACAGACCTTCAATCCCGTCGCCAATGACTGGAGGAGTCAGATCGTTGGCAAGTCTCAGCACAATATCGATCCGTTGTTCGACTTCAGAGACATCAATCTTCGTATCGATGTCGATTGGAAAATCTTTGAAGGATTCTCGAATCAACATCCCCATCAGCCGATGAAATCGAGTTCGACGTTTCTTTGCCTTCTCTTTCGCGGATTCGTTTTCTGGTTCTGCTGGGAATTCTTTATCTTCGGAATGCTACATCCCCTCTTGCTCTCGGAGGCGTCGGACGCGATCTCGAAAACGTGCTTGGACCCGTTGGACTGACCGGAGAGGCCGACCCGTTTGAGCAACAATCTCCTCTTGTTGATATCCTTCGAGCATCAGTTCCACCAGTTGGCGTTCCCGTGCTTCAAATCCTCGCAGTAAGAATTCGAGAAGGTCTTTGAAGACGGCTAACTCTTCGGGGGACGATTCCGAGGAAGTGGGTTGATAATCAAGCGTGGGCGTCGAAAGCGAAACTTCACGGGATGCACTTCTTTTTTCGGCTAAAAGCTCCTTGCGTTTGTTGCTACACTTGCGTAAAGTAATCACCATCAGAATGACTGCGACATCTTCCCACTCTGCGGGGTTGAGTCGTCCATCCTTTGCCCGACGAAAGAAACTTGCTAATGCCGATTGGACAACCCCTTCGGGATCGGCCTTGTCTCGCAACCACGTTTCAAACTGATTGCTCGCAAGGACAATAAGCCGAGGGCGATAGCGATCCACGATGAGGCTGGCAGCACGATGATCCCCTTCTTGGAGACGTGCTAACAGACCTTCAAAAGAATTTTCAGGAAGGTCGTCAGAATTTTCCAACATTTTTGGCGCCCACTGCACACAGAAGTTGATGTTAAGGGTGTCCTGATATTTTATAGGTGATTTACATGACCTCCAAACCCTCTTTCCGAAAAGCCTTCACACTAATCGAACTATTAGTGGTGATCGCAATTATTGCAATCCTGATCGGGTTGCTGTTACCCGCAGTACAGAAGGTGCGAGAAGCTGCCAACCGTGTACGTTGTGCAAACCATCTAAAGCAATTCGGTACGGCATTCCACAACTACGACAACAACAACGACCGACTCCCCGTGATGAACGATCATTGGGGCTGGGAAATCAACTACTTAAACATGCAGGGCGGGAATTGGGTCTTCTACCTTCTGCCGTACATTGAACAACAAGCCGTGTACGATAACGCTAACGGGAATGTGTACAACGCACGCAAATTCACAAGCCCCATCTTCAAATGCCCGTCTGATCCAAGCTATGGAAGTGGGTTCGGAAACCACGGTACCGCATCGGCTTACGATTCCTCACCTTCGGGTTATTTGTTCTGTTACGCCGCAAACTATCAGGTTTTTGGGAATCCCGAAGCTGGTGACACCTGGCAAAACACCAACGGAAATTATCGTATCGGCTCATCTTTCACAGATGGGACAAGCAACACGATCTTGGTTGCCGAACGTTATGCCAGCTGTGGTCCGGTGGCTCAATTCTGGTTTTATACTCGCCAAGACCCCACCGCGATGCCCTCTTTTGCGTTCGGCAATCGTGCGGGAACTGCTGGCTACACACTCTGGCAATACCACGCCAATGTGGGGTCAGTCGGACCAAGTTCGGTTCCGCAAATTCGTCCACGAAACTACAGTTACTACGGCCCTGCACTCCCCGGCACTGCATCCCAATGCGATCCCCGTCGCCCGTCGTCTCCGCACACAGGGGGTATGCAAACCCTCTTCGGCGATGCCAGCGTCCGTAACGTAAGGGCATCCATCGACCCCAATACTTGGTGGGCGATTGTTACCCCTGCCAACGGTGACATCCCCGGCGACTATTGATCTTCCTTCACACATCCTCTGACCTTTGGAATCGTATGCCATCCTCTTCCTTTATTTCGGTTCAGAACGAGTTGGATTCCGGCGTTTGGCTCAAACGCGAAAAGCTGTTCGCTCAATTCGAGGATGCTTGGCTTTCTTCGGGTCCGCCCAACCTGCGCCAGTTTTGGAGCGAGCACGAAGCCACCCTTGATGTGTTGGTTGAACTCATTCACACCGATCTCGAATATCGATTGAACCGCAACGAAAATCTTTCCGTTGCCGATTACTTGGACGATTTCCCTGAGATTGCCACACAAAAAGACTTGCTCATCGATTTGATCGAATCGGAATTTCGTTTGCGTTACCGGTTGGGAAAAACCAAACCCGTTTCAGAATATGTCGTTCGGTTCCCTGACCTTCGTGCAGAACTTTCGGCTCGTCTTTCGGAACTCGAAGAGGAAGAATCGAAGAAAACGCAGGTTGCAAATCGACCCACTCGCAAAGCCCCGAAACTCGAAAAAATTGGCCGATATCGACTCGATTCGATTCTGGGGCAAGGGTCGTTCGGTGCAGTCTACAAAGGCTACGACCCCGAATTGGATCGCACAGTTGCAGTGAAAATCCTTCACGCTCACCGGTCCGATTCACCCGATCAGGTTGCCCGATTCGTTCGAGAAGGCCGTGCCACCTCGCAGCTTCGTCACCCGAACCTTTTAGCGGTGTTAGACGTGGGTCAAGAAAACGATGTGTGCTATCTCGTCTCGGCGTACTTGTCGGGCGGAACGATTCTCGAACGCTTGCAAAGCGATAATCGGCCCAACTTCAACACGTCAGCAGAATGGGTTGCTCAACTTGCAGAAGGTCTTGCCTACGCCCACGAAAACGGGGTGATCCATCGGGATATAAAACCGGCGAATCTATTACTTGATGAGAAAGGTCATCCGCAGCTTGCCGACTTTGGGTTAGCTCGTCGGGTTGATGTGGACCCCACGTTGACGGCAGAAGGTCAGATTATGGGGACACCAACGTATATGAGTCCAGAGCAAGTGCGTGCCGAAACGGTCGATCCACGAAGCGATATTTATAGTCTCGGTGCAACCCTCTTCCATTTGCTCACAGGGTCGCCTCCGTTTTCTGGGGGCATCCAAAAGATATTCCACTGCATCACCAACGAAGAAACACCCTCGCCGAGAAAAAGGGAGCCGAATATCCCTAAAGACCTCGACACCATCTGCCGGAAAGCGATGGCGAAACTCCCAAAGGAACGCTACTCAACTGCCCTTGCCTTCGCGGAAGATCTACGCCGGTTTCTGCGGGGCGATCCCGTCAAAGCTCGCCCGTTGAACCCTGTCGAAAAACTGATTCGTTGGACCAAAAAGAACCCCGTTGTTTCTTCCTTGAGTTTGGGAATCTTTGGGGTGACTCTATTGGGTGCGACGTTGTTTGCGTGGAAATACGTTGAAGCCCAAGATAACGCACAACGGGCAGAAGATCGCAAAACGGATGCCATCAACGCCCACATAAAAGGGGAAGAACGTGCCAACACCAATCGAACGATTCTTGTGGAGGTTCTCAAAGAGGGGGTCATCGATGGGTTGGAACCGATCACCCTCCGCAAACTTCCAAACCGGTTACTCGAAGAGCTATCGCAAAATCTTCGCTTGACTATCCAACAGACCGAAAAGGAACTGACTCCAACCCAAAAAGCCGAACTTTATTCCGCGTTGGCACTTTCGTTCCGTTTGCAAGAACGGGCAGGTGAAGCCGTTGAAGCAACCACGATAGCGATTTCGTTACGCTCACCTTCCGCGACGCCAGATCGCATTTCCGACGACCATTTTGCGTTGGGGTGTGCTTTTTTTCAAGCCCGTGAATTTACCAAAGCACTCGACCAATTTCAGAAAGCCAAAGAGGGTTTGATTGCCTCGTCTGAGCAACCCCTGAAGGTCGCAGCTCTTGCCCTGTTTATTGCCGATGCCGAAGCAGTTTGCCTGAATCAAAACGCGATGGGAAAGAAGCACTCCCAAGCGATTTCCAAACTCGATGAAGCGAAAAAATACCTAACCCTCCTTGAAGCTCAGAACGAACTCTCGGCACGCGAACGCTATGCTATCGCCTGTTACTGCCAAACCTACGGGCAGACCTTGTTACTACTCAAGCAAAACCCTGTGCTGGCAAAACAAATGTTCGATAAAGCATCCGAGCGTTATGAAACCCTTGTGATGGAATCACCACTTGCAGAGACTTTCAGCATTAAATATACTTGGGTTTTACAGGCACTTGGCGATCTTGCTCAACAGGCCAAAGAAAACCCGAACACATATCGGGCAAGGGCCGTTGCGGTCATTCAATCGATCATCTTGCGTAAACAAAAAATTCTCGAACGATACCCCAACCAAGACCAAGCACGTTCCGACCTCGCCACGATTCAAAGCACACTCGCCCAACTTTACGATGCCCTAAATTATCCCAGCGATGCCGTGACCCAATATCGGCAATCAGCAGACCACTTCCTCAAGCTCTACCGAGAAACACGCGATCACGGCCAATTCCGAGGGGCACGCACTGCCCTCAAGAATCTGAATCGCCTGCTCATCCGTCTCGAACGCTATCCTGATGCCCTCTCTGTTTTAGAAGAACGAGCAGGCATGACCGAAGGGAACATTAACGACATCGTCCAAGTGAACATCGACTTTAACACCCTGAAGAATCTGAATCGTCCCGAACTGGAAGCGGGTCTTTCAAGGGTGCAGAAACTTCTTGAGGTAAAACCGAAAGGGAAAGACAACGGCGAAGAGTAAGGTAAATGAGTTGGGTTTATCGTCTTTCAAAGGGTGCATTCTCGACCAAGAGAATCAAGAAGTCAGGTTATCATCAACGGCGGGATTGTGGATCTTTGCCTTCAGCTCGGCAAGTTTTTCTGGTGGTAACGCCTGAACAAGCTCTTCCATCGAGATTCCTTCGAGTCTCGTTTGTGTGTCTGCTTTCGCTACAACCTTCTTGACAACACTTGGAATTTGAACAAGCTCTACGACCCATTCGTCTTCTTCCGAAAGTAGTAACTCGGCCATGTTTTCTCCCTACACCTTGAACCTCGAAATCTCTTGATTCAGGTTCTCGACCGACCCTCGCAGGTGGGCGGTGGCTCGTTCAAATTCTTGCAAAGCTGCGGCGGTTTGTTTGGCCCCTGCACTGACGCCGATCATGGCATCGTTTATTTGTTGAGCGCCCAGCGATTGGTTTTTCATCCCTTCGTTGACAAGTCGGAAGCGTTCGGAAAGTCCGCGAACCTCTTCGATAATTTGACCCGTTTGGGCACTGACTTCGGATACCCTACTCACCCCGGCTCGTACCGATTCGTTAAACTGTTCCATCTGACGGACACCCGCAGAGACGGCATCTTGCATGTGACGAACCATGTTTTCGATATCGAGAGTGGCGACCGCAGTTTGATCGGCAAGGCGTCGGATTTCGCGTGCAACGACAAGGAACCCGCGACCGGCTTCCCCTGCTTTTTCGGCTTCGATGGCAGCGTTGATACTGAGCAAATTGGTTTGATCGGCAACTTTCGTAATAGTCGTGACGACGACGTTAATATCGTCGGCTTTTTCTCGAATCATGCTCAACTTGGCCGAAACCGCAGTCGTAGCTTCCACAAGGGTGCCCATTGCATTTTCGGTATCGGCAAGTCGTGCCCGCCCTGCAAGAGCCAAGTTCGCGGCATGATCAGCACGCCCGTTGACTTCGCTCATAGTCCCAGAGAGGTCCACGCTAGTTGCACTAATCTCACGCACCGCAGAGGCAATCTGGGCCGTCGATTCGCCGAGTTGCCCAACGGTATCCTCTTGCTGCCTTGCGGTGGAGTTGATCTCAGCTGCGGTCGAGAGAAGTTGCACGCTCGATTCTCGAACCTTGCCGACAACCGTTTGAATCTTGGCAATAAGTTGGTTAATCGATTCGCCAAGTTCACCCATTTCGTCTTTGGAATCGATTACGACACGCGCCGTCAGGTCGCCAGAACCCGATGCCATTTCTTTGACCCGCGAGAGTATCTTTTCCGTCGAGTTGTGGATATTCTTTGAAAGGTAGTAACCAAGCCCAAAGGTCAGCACCAAAACAAGAAGGCTACTGAGTCCCCCAATCCAACTAGCCCACTGCGACCAAGAGCGAGCGCTCTCTTCTTCTTTTTTCATAAACTCTTCGCACATCTCAAGGATGTTGTCGATGCTTCGTCGATGTGATTCGTAGAGTGGTGTGAGTTTTTCGGCATGGATTCGGCGAGCATCATCTTTTTTCTTCCCTTTAAGCGACGGGAAGAACTCACGTTCGACGACTTCAAAAAAATTTGTCGCAATCTTATACGAATCACTCACGAGGGCTTTCTTCATAGACCCTTCAGCGAGTTCCTTTTGCCACCGCGTGTGATGCTCTTCGTAGATCATTTTGGCTTTATTAAAACGCGAGATGGCATCTTCTAACTCACGTTCGTTAATTGCAGCCTCGGCTTGCGACAAAAGCAAGAAGTGTTCGGTAATCGCTTGATAAGGCGGCGAAAGATCGGACATAAGCTCTTTGGTTGTGAGAACCCGTTTGTACGTCGGACCGTTCACACGCAATTCCGAAAAGAGAATCCCAAAGATTAGGGAGATGATTCCGAAACCAATCACGGTCACCAGAGTGAGACCGGTAATTTTCTGACGGATCGAGAAGGAATTCAGTCGAGTCATAATGCTCAAAGGTAGGGGGTGTGATGAAATGATAAAACGAACCCGCAAAAATGGACAGACACCAAATCACTTTGAATCGTTCTCACCCCTGTAACGGGGCATATTGGCTGATGACGGCTTTGGCAGTGCGTAACCCATCGACCGCAGCACTTACGATTCCCCCCGCGTACCCTGCCCCTTCGCCAACGGGAAACAGCCCCATGATTCCGGGGCTTTGACGAGTGACATCATCTCGGACGATTCGCACGGGGGAACTTCCGCGAGCTTCGGGACCAACCAGAACCGCATCGGGCATGAATTTTCCGCGCCACATCCGGTTGAGCTTCGGCAAACCCGCTTTAACAGCTTGGACCACAAAAGGCGGTAACACCTCTTCGAGAGAGACGAGTAACTTTTTGCGTGGGTAACTGGATTCGGCACCCTTCGAGACACGCCCGCTTACAAAATCGGTCGCCCTTTGCACCGGACACGAATAGTCACCACGACCTAATTCAAACGCCTTTTTCTCGTAAATCTCTTGCAATCGGATACCCGCCAGAGGATCGCTTCCCAAAAATTGCGAGGTCGGAATCGTTACGACAAGCCCACTATTGGCGAAATACGAATCACGTTTAGAAAGGCTCATCCCGTTGGTGCAAAAGTATCCTTCTTGCGAAACACTTGGGATCACATACCCACCCGCACACATGCAGAAACTAAAGACGTCGGTATTTCCCCGTGCAACGACAGTGTAATCGGCATTGCCCAAAACCTCTTCGTAGGGTCTGGCCCCGTATTGAACCCGATTGACCAACTCTTGCGGGTGTTCCACACGCACACCAAATTGGAAATCCTTTTGCACAATCGGGACACCCCGACGCAAGAGCATTTCCATAGTGTCACGGGCACTGTGACCGGGCGCAAGGACAACAAGCTCGGTCGGAATCTCTCCCGAAGAAGTGCCGACACCCGTCACGCGACCCTCTTTTAGAAAAAGGTCTTCCACACGAGTATGAAAACGAACTTCGCCACCCATTTCTTCGATCTTTCGCCGAATTGCTTTCACAACAGCGGGGAGACGATTCGAGCCGAGATGCGGGCGATGGTAATACAAAATGGAAGGCTTGCCCGGTTGCTGGCCTTTGCACTCAGCGAACAATTCCATCACCCGTCGCACATCAGGGCCGACCGCTCGGCTCGTTAGCTTGCCGTCGGAGAAAGTCCCTGCCCCACCTTCTCCAAAAAGGTAGTTGCTTTCGGGTTCAAACTTTCCCCCTTCGTCGAAGGTTTTCACGTCGCGTATTCGTTCGTGAACTGGAGTTCCCCGTTCTAACACAAGGGGTTTATAGCCTGCCATTGCAAGGAAATACGCACAAAGCAACCCGCCCGGCCCCGACCCAAGCACAACCGGTCGATTCTTAAGAGGAAGCGAACCGACTTGCGGAAGGGAGAAAACTTCTTCAGGGATGATCTCGACTTTGACACCCGGCGTTTGTGCATCGACCGCATCGTCCGACAGGTCGATCTCCGCATTGTAAACGAATTGCAGAGCTTTCTTGTCGCGTATGTCGAGGCTCTTACGCACAACACGCCACGCAGGAAGGGCATCTTCAGACACCCCTATCGCCCTCGCCAAACGGCGTGGAAGAGCTTCCAAAGGTTCATCAATCGGAGTACGGAGATTAGATACACGCAACGGCATGGAGGTATTGTAGTGGAGAGTGGAGTCAGAGCGAGCTAGGAACGTAAGTGATGGGTGTAAACGCCAGCACAACCAGAGTGATAAAGTCAACACCAGTCACTTACGTTCCTAGCTTGCTTTGATCTATTTTTTCGACCCCCTACCTCACAAAAGCAAACCACAAATACGCCACCGGTGCTGCAAATATCAAGCTATCGATCACGTCTAGCACACCTCCGAAACCGGGGATCGATTTGGCAGCGTCTTTTACGCCGGAATCGCGTTTGAGCATCGATTCTGCGAGATCGCCGAAAACACCAGCGAGTCCCACCGTAAGGCCGAAAAGCCATGGGGCATAGGGGCACTCAAACACCTTCCCCCAATGGTCGATCAAACCTGCAACCATCACCGATGTGAGTAACCCGCCGATAAATCCTTGCCATGTTTTTTTCGGGCTGAGCTTCGGCGTGAAAAGGGTTCGTCCCAGAATACGGCCTGTCAAAAACTTGCCTGTAAAATAGGCTCCGATGTCGCCACACTTCGGCACAAACACCACCATAAGCAAGGCACACGCTGACCGTGTGGGATAACTAACACCCGTGCCCGAAGGAAGAAAACGAATCACCCCCAAAAACGACGGCAACAGACCTAAATAGAACACCCCCAACACTAGGTAAGCGACGTGAGGGGTCGAACGCTTGTCGGGATCGTAACGCCACATCTCGAACAAAAAGCCTGCCATACCAATAGCAACAGAAGCTGCGAGTGCAACGTGAAGACTCGAACTTACTCCAAACCAATGTGCCACCCATGCCGACCACGACGAGGCTAACACCCCCGCAAGCAACAACCACGAAACAGGTCTTTCTGCAACGGGGACCAATTGCAAGTATTCCCGAGTGGCAAAGAAACCCAGCACGCCAATGACAACAAAGAAGATCGGGTATTCGCCCAATCCCCAACGTTCTTCCCAAAAAAGGGCGATCCCCAATAACGCCAAGACCGTACCGGACACCAATCGATATTTCAGCATGGGGATGTTTTATTTAGCACCCCTCCAAACACCAAAGGGCTTGTAGAATATCCCTGCACTCCAGACCCTCATCACTCGCCATGAAACGAGACAACCCCTACGAACAAGCGTTTGAAGCCTATCTGCGTGACAGGCGTTGGGGATACCTTGCCACCGACGAGACCCGTCGCACCAGCTTCGACGACGAACCAATCAAATCACTCGATTTTGTTGTCAGCACCCCTCGCGGTTCGCAATTGCTGATTGATATCAAAGGTCGCAAATACCCGTCAGTCAATCGGTTGAAACGAAACTACGCATGGCAAAATTGGGTCGAACGAATCGATTTGGACTCTCTGGATCGCTGGCAAGATCAGTTTGGCCCATTCTCAGTTGGGCTGATCGTTTTTGCTTATCGGCTTGCAAACGATATTCGCATCGCAAACGATACGTTCGACCTTTGGCCTTATCGGGGCGAGCGTTATCTTTTTCGAGCCGTGAGGAGTTCCGACTACCGGCAACACATGCGAACCCGTAGCCCCAAGTGGAATACCGTTCACCTCAATACTCTGAGCTTCCGAATGATCGTCCACCCGTTTTCGGATTTCATCACGGGCAATCCGGAAAACGGCGAAGTCGAGTTTCTGGAGGAGTAGCATGGAAGAATCAAAAGAAGCAGAACCGACCACACCAGAGACCACCGAAAGCACGCCGACTCCCTCAACCGAATGGCATCGGATGGTGGGGGTAGTGATCGTGCATTTGTTGGAGAACACCCCGTTCAAAGTGGAGACCGAGGTCGATGTTGCCCTCACCCCTAAGAAAATCGATATCGTGATTACGACTCCAACGGTTCCGACCGTTCCTCCGCCGTTAATTGCGGTCGGTATTGAAGAGCTTCGAGAAAAGAACCTTTTTACGTTCAAGTCGCATCAAGAATCTTTGAATATCGATACCCTTCAGGAATTGGTGAGTTACTACACGGACTATCGTAAGACCTTCGCACCCAAGAAAAAGAAACGCTTGAAGGCAGAGACCTTACGTTTGTTTGCGATCAGCACCCGTAGACCGGAAACGATTATTGATAACCCTGACATTCCTCAGAAGTGGATAACGAACGGTGTATACGACCTTCAATTTGCATCGATCGTAATTCGCCTGATCGTCATTCACGAACTGGAAGAGAGGGAAGAAAATGCCAACCTTTTCCTCTTCAGCAACAACAAAAAACAGGTACAATATGGACAGAAGCACCACAACCTGACAAACACCAAATACGAAACCCTGATCGACTTTTTGTTGAACCGCTACAAAGAAGAAGGAGACCAAGACATGGTAGATTTACTCAACCCAACCGAAGATGAAGTCCTCGCAAAACTTGTAAAAACTGAACGCACCAGCAAAAAAATCCTGAGCCATTATTCACCAAAGGATCGCCTCGAAGGTCTTTCTAAAGAAGATCTCTTGGAAATTGCAAGACTTGCAACCGAAAAAGCCTTGGAAGCAGATACTGACACTCAACCACCCCAAGCAAACTAACATTGCAACGCTGGGAGACCAAGACATGGTAGAGATTCTGAATCCCTCCCGTGAAGAAGTCATAAAAATGTGGGCTGCCAAAGAAGAAAACCAAGAGGAATTTTTGAAGTACCTTTCCACAGAACAATTCCTTAAAGGACGCTCTGAAGAGGAGTTCATACGAATTGCAAGACTTGCAGCTGATAAAGTTGCAGAAGCCGACGACAAACCCTCTTCACAAGAGAATCCCTAATTGATCAACCGAGAGGATTTGAAATTGGAAACGAATTCACAAGACCATTGGAGTGCACGCACTCAAGCATACATTGATGAAATGATCAGCATTATCTGGAACGGTCACACAAAGCCTCAAAACATCATCGAAAAAATTGTTGCTCAAGGATACTTAGAAAATCGTAGTTCTGAGGAAATCGTGGGTTGGCTCAAGATCAAAGAAATCCGCGACTGTATCACCCCTGAAAGGTTCACCCATCTTCAAAGACTTGTGGTCAGTCGGCGAAGTGAAGGTTAATAAACCACAGTTTCCTCCCTTCACAATCGGAAAATTTCCCGCTTCGGGTTGGCATATCGCTCACCCCCTTCCCATAATGATTAAGGATTCCTTGAGCGAGAGTTTACGAACCGATACCCGATGCCGAAACCTGCACCTAGACCTGAGAAAGATGCGTTCATTCAGACCGTTTTGGCGAGTGGGTTACTTTCTCAAGAAGAGCTTACCGAGGCTCTGAAACGGGTTCCGCCAACGGATCGGGCTAAGATTGTCGCACGGCAGCTGGTGCAAGATGGCAAGCTCACCCGTTTCCAAGCGGAGAGACTTCTAGCGGGTCGGAGTGACGGGTTTATTCTGGGACAGTACCACATTCTCGACGAGATTGGTCGCGGGGGGATGGGACGGGTTTACAAAGCGGAACACCGTGCCATGGGGCGTATCGTTGCCCTCAAGGTGCTATCTCCCGAAATGGTTAAAACCCCTAAAGCACGCTCGTTATTTGAAAAGGAAATGAAAGCGGTCGGACGTTTGACCCACCCCAACATTGTAGCAGCCTACGATGCCAACACCTTGAGTGGCCGGACATTTATTGTGTTGGAATTTGTAGACGGCGCCAATCTCTCGACGTTGATAAAATCGAACGGACCTTTGCCGCTCTCTCAAGCCTGTGAGTATGTGCGTCAAGCAGCTGCGGGATTGGACTATGCTCACAAACGCGGATTGATCCATCGGGATATTAAACCGGCCAACTTACTCGTCGCAAAGGAAGGAACAACCGAATCCCAAGCCCAACTGAAGATTCTCGATTTTGGTTTAGCACTCGCCACCGTGAAAGAGGGTGAAGTCTCGGGAGATTCCACCGCACACGGGCAAAATACCGTGATGGGTACTCCCGATTACCTTTCACCCGAACAAGCACGCAATCACCGTGAAGTCGATCATCGATCTGACATCTATTCGCTTGGTTGTACGTTTTATTTTTTGCTGACAGGGCAAGTTCCGTTTCCGGGCGGTACCGTTATGGAAAAACTGGTACGCCACTCCTCCATGCCTCCGGTTCCGGTCGAAAAGCTACGCCCTGAAATCTCTCCTGATATTCTCGCGATCCTTCGCAAGATGATGGCCAAGAAACCGGACGGACGTTATCAAACTGCCGACGAATTAGCCCTCGCCCTGACACCTTTCGGAACACATCAAGGGCAATGGGTGATGATTCCTTCTGCAATCGCCGTTGTCAGTACCGATGTCGAATTGGTTGTCCCCACAGAATTGACTCCAACGGTTGACCCGTGGGCAGTACTCGGCGACGAAAACCCACAGACCGAAGCACCCACATTTAGCGAAACTAAGGGCATTACACGCGAGCAACCCGCCCTAACCTCACCAAAACGCAAATCGAACCGGTTCCTATGGCTGGCAATAATCTTGTTTGTCTTATTCCTTGTTTGCGGGGGTATTATCTCCATGATCTACTTCGTGCTTCGACCGTTAGTGCTGAAAGCAACGGAGTAACGCAAGCACAATTGTTAGACCGGTGCGCAAGCAACGGTTTTTAGGATCGAACTTGCGATCACACGCAATTGCAAAAAACACATCGATTCTTGTACACCAAAAATACAAACCGTTGCTTGCGCACCCGTCTAACGAAACGCACTATTCTGTTGGTTTATTGGATCGAAGTCTAATCGTTTCAGGAAGTCGCACGCTTCGCGGCAACCAGCATCTCGATCCATCCCCGCATCGGACCAATCTACGGCAACCGGGCCGGTGTAACCAATGTGGTTTAATGCTCGGATAATCTCTTCCCATGCAATGCCGCCCCGACCGGGTGTGCGGAAATGAAAGCCCCTTCGCGGATCGCCAGCAGGAAGATAGCCGTTTAACAACCCGCTACGCCCATTCAACGTGAGGGCACAATCCTTGATATGCACATGAAAGATTCTATCGGGGAATCGGTGTAAGAATTCGACCGGATCGACACCTTGCCAATGAAAGTGGGACGGGTCGAACGTGAAGCCAAACTCTGGGCGTCCGTGAATCGCATCAAGGGCAGCCTCTGCGGTATAGAGGTCAAAAGCGATCTGTCCGGGATGAACTTCAAAAGCGAACTTCACTCCGGTATCACGGGCCACGTCAAGGATCGGGTTCCAAAGGTTTGCGAAGTGCTTCAACCCTGCCGAGATGGTTTCTTGCGAAGCTCGCGGATACCCCGCAACGAAGCTCCATAACGCCGAGCCGGTAAAACCGCTCACTACACCGCATCCGAGTTTTTCCGCCGCCCGAAAGGTTGCAATCACCTCTTCGATAGCCCGTTGGCGTACCCCTTCCGGTTGACCATCACCCCAAACGTAATCGGGTAAAAGGGCTTGATGCCGAAAATCTATTGGGTCGCAAATTGCAGTACTTGTGCGGTGGTTGCTCAGAACGGGAACTTGCAGATCGTGACGTGCTAGAAGCTCCAACCGGTTGGGGCAATAATCTTTTTCGCTCAGTGCCCTTTGAACCTCGAAGTGATCTGGCACGCAACACAACTCGAAGCCAACATACCCCCACTCCTCGGCTTTACCCGCTAAATCTTCGAGCGCAGTATCGAGAAACGAATTGGTAAACAAAAGTATCGGTCGTGGCATGGATTCCCTTCCTGAGAAAAATCATCTTGATTATTACCGGCGTCGGGCGCGGAAGATCGAGTCGGGGCCTTTGTGTTCCCAGACCTTCTTGCCGGTTCGATCGATCTCCGTCACGGTGCGACCGCTATGGCTTGCAAGCAAGTAGGTTCCCGCAGGGGTCTTGGTTGCGGTCGTCAGTTGAGGGGCATCGAGAGTGACAACGCTCTTGCCGTCGGTGGTCATCTCTTCGATCTTGTTTCGGCTTGGTTGAGAAATCAAGATATTCCCGTTTCGGCACAGGTCAAGACCGCTCGTCCAAGACGAATCGCGATTCGAGTTCCACGAACGAAGCTCCTTACCAGCGGTATCGTAAATCACGGCTTTGCTATCGTTACGCAACGCTGCGATATTTCCGTTCGGCATTTTGTACGCTGCGGTGAGACCGGCGGGTACGTTGAAGCTGTAAACTTGTTTGCGTTCCCGATCCAATTCGAGGATATTCGATGTCGTGCAAACGAAGGTATTGCCGTTAGGAAGACGTTGAGCATTTGTGCAAGAACCTGCGGTCGAGTTCCAACGCCAGAGCATTTTGCCGTTGGTTTCCCATTCCGAGATAGCGTTTCCGCTCCACTCGGTGACGAGGACTTTCCCACCCGGCACAACGAAGGCATCGACCGGATAGTTCACACCCTTAACTTCCCACAGAACTTTTCCGGCTCGGTCGAGTTCGACGATGTAACCGTTGCCACCACCACCCGTTGCATAGACCACAAGGGTATAGCCAAGTTGGCCGGGTGAGCTTGAGAGCTTCGCAAGGTTGACGGTCTTTTCGTTTTCGTTCCACCATTTTTTCCATGCTTCGCTGGCTTTCTTGCGGTCGTCTGCGGTTTCACCTACGCTAATCTTCGGGGCATTATCTCCTGCAATCTGAATCAAAATATCTTGTGACGGGTAAGAGTCGGCATTGACGAGTTGCCCAACAAGCTCAATCAGAACCGGCACGGCATCCTTTTCACCACCAACCGCAAGGGCCACCGCAGCCGTTTGACGAACCTTGAGGTTTTCGTCTTTTAGGAGTTTCATAACGGATTTGCGACCTTCGGCCCCTGCCCCTCGGCACAGAGCTTCGGCAGCTACGATTCGCCGTCCGACATTCTTGTCACCAAGCGCATTCACAAGCACCTCATCGGGTTTCCCATTGACGCTGGCTAAACCCGTGAGAGCAACGGTAATCTCTGCGATTATCGATTCATCTTCGTCGGCATAGGGGATGTAATCGATCATCACTTTCGAGGCCCCTTGTGCCTTTCGCAGTGCTGCAAGGCGGGCAGTCCCCGGAGGAACCCTTCGCGTATCACTGTTGCGGATACTCTCAAGGCACTCTTTAACCCGTTTTGAACGCTCAAGGTCCATATCATTGACCGATTCGGATAGAGGGCCAATCGCACGCGGACCCGTTGAAGTGAGTGCAATTTGTGCCAACTCACGAACCTTATATTTGGGATCACCGAGGTCTTTGACGAGTTTGCGAATTTTGGCTTCCTCTTCCGTATCAAGGGTTCTCGAACGGAACTCGTCCAGAAGTGCCGTACCGTCTACCTTTTTCCACCAATTTTCCCAAGCGAGTTTGAGACTTTTTCGGTCGGTTTCGTCATTCCCTGAAAGTTTGAGGTCTTTCGGAGCCGTATCGGATGCCACTTCTTTCAGAGCAAGTTCAACGGGTCCGCGTTCGGCTTTGGGTAACTCGCCAAGCACTTCGATCAGCACTGGAATTGCATCGACATCTTCGACTTTCATCAAAGCCATAGCAGTACTCATACGAACCGTAACGACCTTATCGGCAAGGAGCTTCTTGACGGCAACACGGGTTGCAATCTCCCCTTGCTTCGTCAGCGCTTCCACGGCGAGAATGCGAAGTGAGGGCGAATTACTTTCGAGAGCCTTCAACAACGCGGGGTCGGCTTTGCCATCGGCAAACGCCAGAGAATTTAACGAGTCGGCAATCGCGTTTTTGATAGAAGCATCTTCTGCAAACGGAAGGTATGATAAAAGGGCTTCGATAGCCCCTTCGGGTTTGCCGTTGGTGATTGTGGTAATCACAGCGAGAGTGAGACTGACACCTTTTGGCCCTTCGATCTGGGCAATAATCTTTTTGGCACGCTCTGCCACTGCGGGATTCGGGGCATCGTTAATGCGACTGCGGAGAATAGGAATCGCGAGTGCCCCGCGAGTGACTAAATCGCCCGTCGCTTTATCGATTGTAACTTGATCGTCGGACGCGAGTTTATCGACCAAGTCTTTCAGGTCTTTTTCATCGGCAGAAACTTTGGTCCGATGTTTAATGTAATCGAGTAACTGTTTTGCATCGGTGGGTAGGTTGGCTGCCTTCAAAAGGTCAGCTTCACCCGCAGCTTGGACACTGCTACCAAAAATCAAAACCAATAGGGATACACGCCAGAGCATTTGCAGTCCCCTCACTCAGACAATGCTGGTAGGATGAGATATTTTGGGATATTGTATGCAACTCTCCCAAAGGCAACCCCGATTCTGCCAGAGTTTTACACAACGGATAAAATTGGGGTCCAACGGAGAGACGAAACGAAGGGGCGGGAATAACGGAAATGAGGGGCGGCGGACAATGATTGCTGTTAGTCTGTGGCAAGTTCCCATAGTCCGCCCCAGACATCCCTATGACGGTCGCCAGATCGTTGCGGGGTCTGGGGCGAACTTCGCGGACTTGAGGTGCCTTTCACTGTCCACTATCCACTATTCGTTTACCCCGAATAAAGCTCGGTGTTGTCGTCTTCGACAGGTGCTTCCGTGTTCGTGAAGATCTGGCGGATTCGTTTCGTGCGGACTTCCTCGCTGAGTTTCTCGATAAGCTCACTCACCGGAATCGAGCCGAGGTCGCGGGCTTTCATGTCTGGGACACTTTCGTCTCGCACGCTGACCGTTCCGGCTGCCTGTTCCTTCTCCCCGATGATGAGTAGATACGGAAGTTTCTCCATCGAGCCGTCGCGGATTTTTGCGCCGATCTTTTCGGGGCGGTAGTCACCCGTCACTCGGAAACCAGCCTCTTTGAGTTGGGCTTCGACCGTGCGGGCATAGTCGTTGTACTTCTCAGAAACCGTGAGCAATCGGGCTTGTTCGGGAGCTAACCACAACGGGAAAGCCCCTGCAAAATGCTCGATCAAAATACCGCAGAATCGTTCCATAGACCCGAACGGGGCACGATGGAGCATAACCGGTCGATGTTTGAGGTTATCTGCACCCGTATACTCCAACTCGAAACGATTGGGTAAGTTGTAATCGAGTTGAACCGTTCCGAGTTGCCATTCACGGCCAATGCAATCTTTGACGATGAAGTCAATCTTCGGCCCGTAGAAGGCAGCTTCGCCAACACCGATGGAATAGTTCATGTTGAGGCTCGACACGACATCGACGAGAATCTTTTCGGCGTTGTTCCAAAGGTCTTCTGCCCCGACGTACTTATCAGAGTTCGGCTCGCGTACACTCACTCGAACGCGATAATCGTTCAAGCCGAGCGTCTTGAAGATGTATAACACCAGTTCGATATTCATCTTCAATTCAAACTCGACCTGTTCGGGTGTCACGAAGAGGTGAGCATCGTCTTGCGTAAATCCGCGAACCCGTGTTAGTCCGCCGAGTTCGCCCGATTGCTCGAAGCGATAGACTGTTCCAAATTCGGCCAAACGAACGGGCAAATCCCGGTACGAACGATTCTGAGCTTTGTATATCTGGATGTGGTGCGGGCAGTTCATCGGCTTGAGCAGATAGCCTTCTTGTTCGTGCATATATTCGAGGACGGCTTTTTTCTTGCCTTCGAGGTCCGTTGCTTTACGATACTCCAACCACAAAGAGCGAAGGCCCAACGAAAGTTGACCCCACGGGAATTGTTTGCTATCGTCGTCACCGCTCGGAAAATCTCCCTGCGACATCGACTCGATCAGGTTCAAGAAACCTTGTTCGCGTTCCTTGCTGAGGTGATTCTTTTCCAACAAACTCAACCAAACGTCAATCGTTTGCGAGATCGGGTTCATAAACAACGGCGGATATTGGGCATCCCGATAATAGGGGAAGTGACCGCTCGTGCGATAGAGATCGAGCTTACCGATATGGGGCGTGTAAACCGGCGAATAACCCCGTTTGAGTAACTCGTCTTTGATGAACGTCTCAAGAATCGAGCGGATCGTGGCTCCTTTGGGCATCCACAGAATAAGCCCCTGCCCTGCATCTTGCGAGATCGTAAAGAGTTTCAGCTCTTTGCCGAGTTTGCGGTGGTCACGTTTTTGGGCTTCCTCTTGTTGCTTCAAGAACCCATCGAGTTCCTTTTGTGTAAAGAAGGCCGTTGCGTAAAGGCGTTGGAGTTGCTTGCGTGATGCATCGTTTTTCCAATATGCCCCGGCAATGTTCAAGAGCTTGAACGCACCCACTTTCCCTGCGTGTGGGATGTGTGGCCCTCGGCAGAGGTCGATAAACTCCCCCTGACGATAGAAGCTCACGCTCTCGTATTTTTCCAAACCGTCGTCTAAGTGTTCGACCTTGTACTTTTGCCCCATATCGGCACAAAGTGCCCTACCCTCTTCGAGAGATCGTTCAAAACGCTCGAAAGGCTCGGCGGCTTGGACGATCTTTTTCATCTCGGCTTCGATGCGAGGAAAATCAGCTTCCGTAATGGGGGTGGGAGACTCGATATCGTAATAGAATTTCGTTGCCAGAGCAGGCCCGAATGCGAGTTGAGCGCCCGGAAAAAGCCGAAGGATCGCCCGTGCCATGATGTGGGCACTCGAATGGCGAAGCACACCTAAACTCTCAGGGTCTTTTTCTGTGAGAATCTGGAACGAGGATTCCGGCGGATCGCTCGGTAACTCGCGGTCGAGATCGACAATCTCACCATTGACTTTGGCAGCCACCGCAGCTTGGGCAAGTCGTTTACCAATCGACTCTGCCACTTCTCGAGCGCGTGTGCCTTCTGCCACCTGACGGGAAGAACCATCAGGTAAACGTAACGTAATCATCAAACAATTCCTGTAAAAAGTGTGGCGGAATAACACCCCTACAAACGGATGGTTTCCCAAACCACAAGATAGTACCACTATCAATATAGTAAGTGAGTCGGGGTTCGGGGTTCGGGGTTCGGGAAAACCAAAACAGAGAGTTAGCCAATGTCGTCACCTCCGCCCAATTCCCGATTCCGTTTGGTTCATCTTGTTATCTTCCTGATATTCCTCGCCTTGTGGACGATTGCGTTGTTGATTCCCTATCCGCAAGACGAGGCCGAGAAAACATTCGGGAGCAAGGATCGGGTCTTTTTCTTTGGCAAGGGGTTGCATATCTCGGCGTACGCCTTTCTGACGATGTTGGGCGGGTCGCGTATCTGGGGTTGGCCGAAGTATCTTTGGATACTTTTGGGGCTACCCGCTCACGGTGCTGCTACCGAAGTCTTGCAAGGGTACACAGGACGTGGCCCGCGTGTCGAAGATTTTCTCCTCGATTCGTGCGGAGTTGTCGTGGGGACGATTTTACTTTTGGTGGGTGCGTGGATTTGGTCGAGGGTACGAAAACCAGTAGGGGGTAATCATGGCGAAGTGCGATGAGGGGTATCGTTGCGAAGTTTGTGGGAACGACGTCGAGATTATTACCGAGTCCGACCTTTACCTTCGTTATATTCTGGGTGAGGTTCCCCTTGAGGTTTTGCATCTGCAAAAGGAACGTCACTTGCACTGTAACCCTGCCCTGACTCAATACATCGTTGATTCGAGGTTTACCCCTGTCGAGTGTGTTGGCCCTTTCGACAAGCGGAGCTTTCCGAAAGACTATGTTACACAGGAAGAACATCGGGTAACCCTTGCATTTCGCCGGTTACAGGCTATCCCTACGTTAGGACTCTCGATTGCGGAATACCCGTTTTCGATCACCCCTGTTCGACCCGAAGAGGAAACTCCATGCGACTCTTGATTGCTTCTCTGTTTCTCGCCTCTGTGTGTATCTCAACAACCCTTGCCGACGATATTGCAAGCGGTCCCAAAGTCGGCGACAAGGTCGAAGGCTTCAAAGCCGACGGCGTAGTTGGCAGCGTTGAAGGTAAGGAAGTCGATTACCTTGCCGAACGAAAGGGCGAACTGACCGTCTTCGTGTTCATCTCACAGGCGAACTTTGGCCGGCCTGCCTACCGGTTCCTAAAAGCCCTTGATGATGGTCTTCCCGAAAAATCGGCAGGGGTTGCAATCTGGTTGAACGACAAAAAAGACGATGCGAAGGATTACCTTACCCGTGCTTCAAAATCCCTGAACTTCGGCAAAATCAGTTGCGGAGCTTTCGGAGACACCGCCGGACCCAAAAATTGGGGAATCAACAGCGACGCACACATGACCGTCGTCGTCACCAAAGAAGGCAAAGCAACCCATGTATTCGCGTACAAAGTGGTCAACGAAACCGATGCAAAGAAGGTGTTAGAAGCGATCACACCGAAGAAGAAGTAACCACGACTTCGGGACCTTTGGTTTTTCTACCCACGACTCACGGGTGTAGCAACGGTTTAGGGTGGTTTTCTGGAAAGCCCGTAAATACTCGGGAGTCCGGTCACTAACGTTCCCGGCTCATGGTCTTTGTGGTTTTGGTAAACTATGGGTAAAACCCGTAAAGGCCACGAGCCGGGAGGTGGGCGAGTACGCGACCGGAGTTCTTCGCCAAACCAACGCCCCAAACCGTTGCTACACCCTACGACCCACTATCCCCAAAGAACTCCTCTTGACAGGTTCACCGATATTGACGATAGCTCTTTTAGGGAATGATTCCCCTTTAGCGCACTCACCGAGAGTCCCCGATGGCCATGGATACGGCCTCAGCTTCGTCATCGCAGCGTAACCTTTGGCAGGTTCCCTTGTTCCTGCTGGGTGTTGGGGCCGTTTTGCTTATCGTGTTTGCCGGTGAGAAACTTCGACCTTCACCAACAGATCGCTTTAATCGCCAAGTGAACGCTCTTCGTTTGGCCTACGAAAAAAATCCACCAAGCCTTTCTGCGATTCAATCGGCCTTGCGAGGGATGCCCGTTGGCGAACCTCCGGCACCGATTGCTTCACGTGTCTATTTCCATTTGGGTTGTGCTTACGTTGTTCTGGCTGAGGAATCCCCTGCTACCGAACGTGGTGAGTGGTGGTCTTTAGCACGTCAACGATTTGAGAAAGTGACACCGACCGAGCTTACGGAAACAGATCGACCGAGGTACATTTATCGGTTGGCAAAGGCTTGGGCCAATTCGCCCGACATCACCACCGAAAAAGCAATTGATGCTCTGACGAATTCCGTGAGAGGTGCCGACGATCCTGCGGAGGGGTATCGACTTCTCCACGAATTGTACCTCAAGGTTACTCCACCGGATTCGCAGAAGTCGAAAGAGTCGCTTAAGAATTATCTCAAACACGCAACCACCCGTGTAGACCAAAAAGAGCTTGCGGTTGCTCGTTTGCAATTGACCAAGATGCACCTTGCCGACAACGAACACGAAGACGCTCGCAAGGTTCTGGAACGAATCACCAACGATACGCCGAAGGAATATGCCTCCTCTCGATTGATGCTCGGCAAGGTATACCTTGCCCGTCAAGAATGGGCGAATGCTGCGAAGGTCTTGGAAGAAATTCGCAATCGCAAAGAGGCCAGCGAGATCGAGAATCGTGAGGTCGAACAAGAGTTGGCCGAAGCCTATCTGAAACTCGGACGGGCCGAAGAAGCCAGCAAAATTATCCAAACGGCCCATAAAAAATCGGGGCAAGTCAACTTTCGCCTCCTCGGACAACTGTTAAACGATCCCAGCACCCCGACCGCAGAGCTTGTCCAAGTTCTCGAAGGGGCAATGCGGGATGTTTCGCCAACGGGTGATATTCCCGATGGTACCTTTGCGAAAGATGCTCAAGTGCTTGTTGGCGATACCTATCGTCGTTGCCGAGAGGCGAACGATTTTGGGGCAGCATTGAAAGTTGCCCGAGCGATGAGCAAACTGAGTGGCGAGGTTGCAAGCAGAGAATTGCAAGGCGACGCCTACCAAGCGTGGGCGATTGCATTGACCCGTTCGGGCAAGGGGAGCGACGAGACCCGTGCGACCTATCGCAAGGCCAGCGAAGAATTTATCTGGGTGGCATCACAGAAGAAATCGATCTCCGAAAAAGGCGAGTTACTTCGGCGGGCTGCGGGGTTAAGTCTACGCGGTGATGATACCTCGACGGCAATCGATTTGCTCAGTCAGGTCAGCACACTTCCGGGGTACACCGACGAGCAAAAAGGGCAAGCACTTCTCGAACTTGGCGAAGCCTACCGACTTGCGAACAAGGTCGAACTGGCAGGCGATGCCTATCGTGCGGCTGCAAGTCTTCCCGGACCCGATCAAGCAAAGGCACGGGCCAAGTATGCTCAGTTACTTCTCACCCGTTCGGATGCGACGCAGAACGCACCCGCTATCGTGAAATTACTTACCGAAGCCTTGAAAGACCCGAATGTTCTGAAAGACCCCCCTGCCCGTGAAGCCACTCTATTCACGTTAGGAGAAGCGTTGTTTGTCTCGCGTGATTGGACCGCTGCGGAAGAAGCTCTTAAGACTGCAATCGACGAGAAGCCCGATAGCTCCTATGCTCCGACATCGAGATTGTATCTGGCAAAGACCCACTGGTTTCGGGCACGCGAAGAGGCTGCCAAGATCAAGGCCGATCAAAGCGAGTTAGACCAACTCCTTGCCGAACGAAAGGCCAAGAAACAACCGACCTTTAAGATTGACCAAGAAGGAACGTTGCGAGATCGAATCGATTCCGCATGGGTACGCTACGAAAAGTATTGCAAAGCTGTATCGGATATTTCTAAAGCGTTGGTGAGTGATTTAGAACGTCAAGCCAGCATCAACGAGCCGGAGTTATTCCGACGGGCCTCGTTTATCGCTGCCGATAGTTCCTTCCTCTTAGGTGACTATACCGACAGTGCCGACCGTTATGCCAAGATTGCCAAACGCTACACGGGGCGTGTCGAACAACTCGAAGCCCTTGCCAATCTTTACCGTAGTTGCAAGCAAGCAGCGAGTTCGTACCCCGACATTCCCGAGTGGAGTAAAAAGGCATCAACAACGCTCGACGAGATGAAGATGGCGTACAGCGAACTTCCTTCCACCGAATTCGACGATAGCATCGACATTCGCAAGCGAGCCTACTGGGATCGCTGGTTCTTAGCGAACACTCCTCGGTAAGGGTTCTCCAAGTTCTTTTTTCTCTCTGAATGGGCCCTCGTGGAAAAATTCCTCACGTCTGTAGCTTGCCCAAGTTTGGTGAACTGAATATGAAGAATAAGAGAGAAAGGGGCGCGTGCGGTCGCGCCCTTTTGCTTTTCCACCTAATCAAGGAGGTTGAACAATGCGACTGGTCTTGGTCGGTCCTCCGGGCAGTGGAAAAGGTACGCAAGCCGACCTCCTGACAAGGAACCTCAACCTTCAGTACATCGGTACAGGAAATATCCTTCGCGATGCCATTTCCCGGAAGACAGAACACGGGATGCGGGCGAAACCTTTCTTAGACGCAGGACAGCTTGCTCCCGACGATCTGGTGAATAGCCTTGTTGCCGACTTGTATCAATCGAATCCAAAGTTAGATCGGTTTGTTCTGGATGGGTATCCTCGGACTCGGTCGCA
>VYLT01000030.1_pt1 | contig 31851 bp, 27 predicted proteins | sample 5114261 | NCBI WGS metagenome assembly VYLT01 (sample SAMN12291815, study PRJNA351875) | freshwater metagenome | isolation source: freshwater lake | place: USA: Michigan, Little Long Lake | collected 2011-07-12 | reverse complement strand
CGCAAGGATAATCTTCCCCTGCAAGAACTAACTTGGGGATCAACCAACTGGCAAGGGGTTCCGGGCAATACCAAGCGGTGTTATCACCCGATTTGCGAATCCGGATTTCCTCTTTTCCTAACTTCGCTTCAACATAAGTGGCGTTCCCTTCGATCAAAAAGGGTAACTTCGTGCGAGGGCGTTCCTTATATTGGAGCTTGTAGACGTTCGACGTTTGCGAAACTGTTTGCCAATCGCACAGCATCCACCGGATTGAGCCATCCGACCACTTATCGAGAATCTCAGTTTGCAACGGGACTTCGTTTCCATTCTCGTCAAAAAGGTGAAACCGCTCTTGGTTAATAAATTCGCCCTTCGGCAAGGGTACACCAAGCGTCAAGGGTTCCTTTGCCCGCGACGGATCACCGGTTATCAAAAGGGGTATTTCAATAGGTTCTGCCATGCCCAACTCTCAGAGGTCAATCGTACATCTTGAGGATAGCTTAAATTCTTGAAAGATCGAGAGTTCTGGCAAACCAATCCCCAGAAGGGTTGGCAAACTTTACCGGCTCGCTTTTGTCCCAACTCAACTTCCCTTCAATTCTCCAACCAATGCTCGCAAGAAAGGTTCGACGTCGCTGACGATGCCGATAGTTTGCACGGTTCCGCGATCCATGAGCTTGGTCACAGTCGCGGGGTTGATGTCCACACAGGCGACCTTGACCCATGCTGGAAGCAGATTCCCGACCGCAACCGAGTGAAGGGTTGTTGCAACCATGAGACAAAAACCGACGCCCGGAACGAGTGCCCGCATCGCTTTTTGGGCTGCGACCACATCGGTTATCACATCGGGTAAGGGGCCGTCGTCACGAATGCTACCCGCGAGAATGTACGGCACTTTGCTGTGAATGCACTGGTACATAATTCCGCCAGAAATCTTCCCCGATTCGACGGCTTTGGCAATTCCACCCAATCGTCGAATGCTGTTGATCGTTCGCAAGTGATGTTCGTGCCCTTCCTCGGCGGGTAGCCCTCGGTCGAGCGAAACGCCCAGACTGGTTCCGTAAACGTTCTGTTCCAGATCGTGCGTCGCAAGGGCATTCCCTGCAAAAAGCACATCCAAATAACCATTCTTGATAAGCCAAACGATCCATTCTCCGCCACCCGTATGCACAACCGCAGGCCCAAGCACCGCAAGGATTTTCTCACCTGCCGCTTTGGTTCGTTTGATGGCAGCGGCAATCTCGCGTACCGTTGCCCCTTTGGGTTTTTCGCTTGAAACCGCAGAGGACATGAACTCGAAAAGCTCACCTTTACGTTGAGCTTCTTCAGGAAACACACGCACACCATTACGACCAATCACCACAAGTTCGCCAAGTTTCACGTCACCCATTGGCACACAACGAGCCGTATTTTTCTTGGGGTCGATCACGATGCCGACATCCATTTCTTGGCCTTGCACTTCGATCCAATGCCCACCGACACGCACTTCGGTTTTGAAATTCGTCGAACAATAGAACCCTTCCGGAAAAGCTCCTTCGACATCGGCAACGGCAGTGACACAATCGCCATGATGAACCGGAATTGCCCCGTGATCGTGAATGGCGTCGAGAAGGTCATCGAGTTTTTCTTGCGATTCGGCCCAGAGTTCTAAACGTGCAACCGAAGGGTCGGTACTCTTCTCGCCGATCTTCATGCTCTTGATGTGGTAATAGCCCCCGCGAGCCATAATCACGTCCAGAACTTTGGGCAGTAAAAGGGAATCGAGAATGTGGCCCGAAAGCTCCACCTCTTCCAGAAAGGTCTTATCGATCATGTGCAAATACTCGCAAGGGCAGTGATATTTTAGCGATGCCTACCGAAAAAACGAATCTTTGAAGCAGACAAATTCGGCTTTTCCAAACGGCTCCTCTCGATATCTGGTATACTCATCGATATTTGGGGGAAGGTATGTGGCCGAAGATACTCCGAGGGGTCGCTATCTGGACAGCGTTGCTGGTTCTGGGGGTTGTTGTTATTGGTCTCTGAGCCGATGCCACGCTGGAAAACGAAATTGCCTACCAGTTAGGGAGTGCATTGGCGACAGGTTCTTGTGTCGCTTGGATTATCGGCGTTTTGTCGATTGTCTCCAAACATGAAAAGGCTGCTAAAAAAGCTCGCAAACAACAACGAGCATCACGACAAAACGAGCTCACTTCCAAGAACGAGAAACCGAAAAACCGCAGTTAAACAGGTTGGCAGGACCAGTACATGCGAGAATACACCGATGCACAACGACCCAATACCCTGCTCCTGACTTTCGGTGAGATGCACTTGCTCTTCGTTCGCGTGACTGACGACCAATACGCCGTTGAAGTGAATGGTATGCGATCTCCAATTCGCACCACACGAGTCACAACGTGGGACACAGGGGGCGTTCACACTTACGACCCTGAGATACAACAGGGTCAAACTGTGAATATCGATGGGATTATTTATGCACGCGAACTGGGTGCAGAATGCGAACTCGAAAAACCGTCGGGGATCAAACTTGAATTTGCCGACAATATCGGGCACTATCGACAGTGGACCTATGCAACAATTATTATCACCATCGAGCCGAGCGGGTTAGTGAATATCGACGAACGAGTAACCGAAGAAGACGGGAGTTATTACTAAACGAGGCAACCCCTATGAGTGACATCGAACCCAAACCGCCCGAAGCTCTCAGCCACGCTCAAGAATTTGCGAAATGGATTCTCGAAGAAATGGACAAGCCCACAACACCTGAACAAGAAGCCTACGAAACCCAAAAGGAACTCGAAGACCGCGAAGCCTACAAACATTTCTACCGCATATCGGGTCAAGTCAAAGCCACCGTTGCCGAGGCAATTAGCACCCTGATCTATTCCCTGAAATCACTTCCGAAAGACGGTACGTTTGACCTGATCGAGGTTCAGGTAACAGGCTTGCACGGACGAAAAGCAATCCTGTCTTTAGGGTCGTCTCCTTTGAAGGCCCCCTTTAGAAGGTATGCCGAACTTCGAGTGTATACCCTCAGCGAAATAAGCCACTCCTCACAATGGTTAGACAACGGCACGAACGAAGAATTATTGGCATTCCTCCAACGTGCTTCTATCTCAAGTGAGATTGACGAACTCGCAAAGGAATTGATGATCTCCCTCGAACGAAACAATCTGGCATAGTTTAATCTTACCAACGGAGGCACTTCAATGAACAAGCACATTCCCCAAATATCAGAAATTGAGAAGCGTTTTCCGCCTGAAGTGTTGGCCATTCTCCACGCAGCAGAACGGATGGAAGTATTGGCATTGACTTTGGGTGATGCTTCTCCCGATCCCGTAATTATCACGGGGCGAGGTTGGGCGCATACCGCCGATCTCAAAGAATTTGTCTGTCAATTTTTGGATGCCAACTGGAATCCCCAGAGGATTCTAAAGTGCTGGGATCCCAACTACGGGGTTCGGTTGCACTCACCCCTCGGTGAATTAAAAATGGAGTTCTGCTTATATTGCTCAAACGTAACCCTTGCTTGGAATGGGAAAGCAACGGGAGTAATCGCATTTGAAAAAGGGCCAAGCAACCTTATCCAAAAATTGGCACGAAAAGTGGGTGCGGTGCGTCCGTGGTGGAAGTTCTGGGCGAAAACCTAACATCGAATCTACGTGAGCTTCGCAGCAAGTAACAGGAGTAAAGTTTCGACTAACCGTATCACAACATTCGCATCGAGGTAAATCAGCGGTCACCCCATTCGCTGCGTTCTTCTTGAATTTGGTTCAAAATGTCGTCGGTAGTTCGGAGAATCGGAGCCTTTCCAAAAGCGTCTGCGATTGAACCTTTCCGTTTGGGTGTATCCAAAATGATGACCAATTCTGCTACCCCTACCGTGTCGGGTAAAGGTTCATCCGGTGTGAATGTGTGGTTGGCGTAATGGCCTCGGATTGTGAGTGTTTGGCTCATGGGTCTACCTAATTTCGTGGCCGAGTCTTCGATAGGTGCATTCTAACGGATCGGATTCACCGACACAAGTTCGGACAATATCCCTCGCTCCACAATCACCGAAATCTAATCCCCGACGGGTCTGGCAAAATTTTCTGGCAGAAGGCAGAAAGCAGTAACGCAGAGGACACAGAGACGCAAAGACGCAGAGAAGAAAGAGAAGAAAGAGAAGAAAGTTTTAGATTCATCGAGGATTAAGACCTCTTCTAAACCATCCGATTCCAAGTTCGGGGAGATTCCCTCAACTTTTTCCTCTCCTGTCTTCTCTGCGTCTTTGCGTCTCTGTGCCCTCTGCGTCATTGCCTTTTTTGCTTTTTGACCTGTTTTTACTGGACAATCCCCTTGCCAGAAAAATTTGCCACACCCATCCCCGACTCTTACGCCAAAATGTCTTTGACAATCGTGCCGTGGACGTCGGTGAGGCGGAAGTCGCGTCCGCTGTATCGATAGGTGAGTTTCTCGTGGTCGATGCCCATTTGGTGCAAGATGGTTGCGTGTAAGTCGTGGACGTGAACCTTTTTCTCGACGGCAGCGAAGCCGAATTCATCGGTTGATCCGTAGGCCATCCCGCCTTTGACTCCTCCGCCTGCAAGCCACACCGAGAACCCGTGATGGTTGTGGTCGCGTCCGTTTCCGCCTTCCGATGTGGGGGTTCGGCCAAACTCGCCACCCCAAAGCACAAGGGTCTCCTCCAACAGGCCGAGGCGTTTGAGATCGGTCAACAGTGCGGCACAAGCCTTGTCGCTATCCTTCGCTTTTCCTCGGTGTCCCGCTTCGATATTTCCGTGATCGTCCCACGGTTGGCCTGACCCGTAATAGATTTGAACCATACGCACCCCTCGCTCGACAAGTCGGCGTGCGATGAGACAGGCATCGGCGAAGTAACCTTTGCCGTAGAGGTCGCGTGTGGCGGCTTTCTCTTTGTTGAGGTCGAAGGCTTCAACGGCTTCGGTTTGCATTCGGAATGCCATTTCGAGAGATTGAATACGGGCTTCGAGTTGATCGTCTCCGCCCTTGCGATCCTTGTGCAAACGATTGAGTTCGTTGAGTAAGTCGAGTTGTTTGCGTTGCGAATCGGTGCTGATCGAACGGTTCTCGATATGCTCAATCACCTTCTTGGGATCGAGGCTCGAAATGTGACAGCCTTGAAAGACCCCCGGTAGGAAGCTGTTGCTCCACAACTGCGGTCCGACGACAGGTTTACCGGGACAAAGGACAACGAAACCGGGCAAGTTCTGATTTTCTGTGCCGAGTCCGTAGGTCAACCAAGACCCCATCGAAGGGCGAATCGGTTGTTGATTCCCGCACGTCATCATTAAGAGGGAAGGTTCGTGGTTCGGCACGTTGGTGTGCATGGAACGAATCACGCAAATATCGTCAATGCACTTGGCAATCTCGGGATAAAGTTCGGAAACTTCGATTCCAGATTTACCCGCTTTGGCAAACTTAAACGGCGACTTGTATAACGGCCCCGTACCGCGTTCGGTTTTGAGGTCGGCGGTGGGGGGCTTTTTGCCGTGATGCTTTTCAAGTTCGGGCTTCGGGTCGAAGGTATCAACTTGCGAAGGCCCACCGTTCATAAACAAATGGATAACGGCTTTAGCTTTCGCCTTGTGATGACCTGCCTTCGGTGCAAGGGGATTCTTGGGAATGTCGGCAGCAACGCTTTCGTTCTGGAGAACGGAAGCAAGGCCAAGCATACCCAAACCCGTTCCGGTTCGGGCTAACATATCGCGTCGGGAAAACAAAGGAAAGGTCATCGGTATTCTCTCGTTTTATTAGACCGGTGCGCAAGCAACGGTAGAGCATTTATCAAACTAAAAACCGTTGCTTGCGCACCGGTCTAACAAAACCAACGTCAGTCCACGTACATAAATTCGTTGGAGGCCAGCAATGCTTGGGCGAATTGCTCCCAACGGGTGAGCTTATCTTTTGTGGCATCTATGGGGAGTTTCAGGTAAGCCAATGCGAGCGATAATTCTTTTTCTTGGACGGGTCGTCCGTAGGCGAGCAGGAAGGCTTTTTTGACTCGTTCGCTATCATCGGTTGAGAGCTTTTCGAGACGGGCGGAGAATGCCTTTGCTTGGATCACCATGAACTCGCTATTGAGGGCGAATAGCTGTTGTTGCGGGACGGTTGTTTCATTGCGTTTTTCGGCTGAGACGTTGGCATCGGGGAAGTCAAACAATCGCAAAAGGCCATCGAGTTCGTGGCGTGAGACCTTTGCATAAACCGTGCGACGTTTGTAATTCGGGTTGCGAAGGTCGCCTGTTGGCCCACCCGTTGTGGTATCCAATAACCCTGAGACGTTCAAGAGACTATCACGCCACGATTCGACATCTAAACGACGACGATTCGCACGCCACAAACTGCGATTGTCGCCATCGATTGTTGCGTTCGCTGCGTTATCGTTTGCTGCGAGTTTGTAGGTTCGGGAGTTCAGAATCTCACGATGTAGCCACTTGACCGACCAGCCGTTCTGCATGAATCGGGCAGCAAGGTCGTCGAGCAATTCGGGATGCGTTGGCTTTTCGCCAAGTTGTCCGAAGTTACTCGGGGTGCTGACGATCCCCTTTCCGAAATGCCATGCCCACACACGATTAACAATCACTCGTGCAGTGAGGGGGTTCTTCGGAGAGGTAATATCGTCGGCAAGGTTCAACCGCGAATAGTCTTTGGCATCGGTGTGGTGAACGACTTGCAGGAACCCTTTCGGGGCAGGGTCGCCTTGCTTATAGGGATTGCCTCGGATGAAAATCTTCATCTCCTTTCCGCCACCGGAGATACCGTGTGCAACAGGTGGAGCAGGAGGCATCGCTTTCTTTTGGGCATCAAGGTCTTTCTTGATCTCGTCGAGTTCCTTCTTGGTTGTGTCGTTCGAGAAAGTCTTTTCCCAATTATTGGCTTCGATAAAGTACGGGGCACTTTGATCTTGCAAGAGACCTTGTTGAACGGGTTGTGCGAGTTTCGCTTGCGTTGCTTGGGATTGCAAACCCTCAACCGCTTTCTTGACGGCATCGGAGGGGGTAATCTCGTCGAGCTTCTTGACGTTCTTGGGAATCTCTTTGGTCATGGCATCGCGTAGGAATTGCGTTGGTTTGCTGGTTCCTTCCAGCGCTTTGACCCATCGATCCAAAAAGTAAACGTGCAAGCCATCTGCTTTGGCGATCTCAGCAAGGTTCGGTTTGCCGCCCGATTGTTTCAACGCTAGAACCTTCCACGCTGCAAGGGCATAGTCACCCGTCTTGGCGAGAGCTTGTTGCGAAGTTTCTTTGGCCTTGTTCGCTTGGTATGATTTCAGACGGTCTTCAACTTGTTTGACCTTTGCGGATGCCTCTTGATATTTGCGGTTTTCTTCAGGGGTTGCTAATGGCAAATCGGCAGGGTTGAAGCCGTTGAAAATACCTGCTATCGAGTAATAATCCTTCGTGGGTATCGGGTCGAACTTGTGGTCGTGGCAACGGGCACACGCCACGGTTAACCCCAACAATCCGCGAGTGAGGGTATCAACACGGTCGTCGAGTTCGTCGGCGATGGCGACTTCCTTTTGGGTGTTCTTGTAATACTCCGCACCGAGGCCGATAAAGCCGAGGCCGGGGTAACGCAACGACGGCGGGCCAACACTTTCGGGCAGCAAATCCCCTGCAAGTTGGAATCGCAAGAATTGGTCGTAGGGCATATCGTCATTGAATGCTTGAATCACCCAATCGCGGTAACGCCATGCCTGTGTTTTTGGTTTCACTGCAAAGGTGTGAGCTTGGTCTTCCGAATAACGAGCCACATCAAGCCAATGTCGTCCCCATCGTTCGCCGTAGGCAGGGGATTTAAGTAACCGATCAACGAGTTTTTCAAATGCTTTGGCATCGTTATCTTTTACGAAGTTCTCGACTTCTTCGGGAGTTGGTGGAAGTCCGGTCAGGTCAAAGGTTACGCGCCGAATCAGCGTTTGTTTATCGGCAAGTTCAACGGGTGTGACTTTTGTTTTAGCGTATCCGGCTGCTATCCATTGGTCTATCGAGGTTTTATTCCAATCAGGATTTGCAGACTTTGGAGCTTCAACCACTTTCGGTAGCTGGAACGACCAGTGTTTTTTACCCGCTTCGATATCGATGACCTTCATACCCGACCCGCTACCCGAACGGGGATCGATAGCCCCTGCCGAAATCCACTCTTCAAAGTCCTTGATGATCTTGGCATCGAGCTTTCCTGCCGGTGGCATTTGCAGGTCGCCAACATATTTCAGGGATTTGATTAACGTCCCTTCGTTGGGTTTCCCTGCAACGATAGCAAGGCCATTATCGCCCCCTTTGAGAAGAGTTTCCTTCGTATCGAGACGCAACCCCCCTTTGAGCTTGCCCGCTTTCTGGGCTTGCTCGGAGTGGCACTTGTAGCAATGCTCGGTCAGAATAGGCCGAATCTTATTCTCGAAATGCTCAAGGGCTTTGGCATCGTCTGCCAAGATAGGCGCAACCGCAGCGATTTGCAAGAGAACCAGACAAGAAAGATACCGCATGAAGACTTCCAAACAAGAAAGCGGATACGACCAAAGGTAGGTAAGTGTAGTTTAAGGGAGGGGTGGGGGGTAATGCAAACCAATTTTCCCGAAGTTATGAAAAAAGCCGAGGGGACTATCGTAAGATAGTCCCCTCGTATTGATCGACTTCACCCCTAGTTGGACGGAACTCTCACGGACTGGCCGGGAAGAACTTCAACCGGGACCTGTCGAAAACTACGTTAGCGGAGTTGTTCCAGACTCGACAGGTCCCGGTTGAAGTTCTTCCCGAATAGCCAGTCTGAAACAGAGTTCCTCCAGATGAATGACAGACAAATCTCTCGAACGACGCAACATCGTTCTATCGCAAAGCGATAAGCTCGATCAACAACAGTATTGTATGCAAAACTTCAGACTCGCTCAACCCTGATAGTGCCGAGTGATGAGGTCATTTTGTAACCAGAGGAGCTTGTTGAAAGCACGCAAGGTTTTGATTTCGGTAGCCCGTTCGAGATTGAGGCTCAGGATAGTGGCGATGATTGCATCGGAGACAAACCCCATGAGAGCATTCATTTGGACGAGTGGCACGGCAATCTCCTTGCTTCCGGCTTTTTGGGTGTGGATTTTACCGACCATGTCCAAATATTCCAACATTTTGCCATCGTAGGGCTTGGTGACGAGGTTCACCAAGTAACGCGACAAATGCTGTTTGCGGAAGGCAATTTGCGGATGATCCATTGTAAGTTGTTCGAGATTTTCCGGGATGGTCCCATCGTAACCAGCTTGGCGTGGCATGAAGTGTCGCCACGTTGCCGAATAGTTGTGCAGTTTGGCGTAAACGGCATCGACTAACGCAGGAACAACCGGTGCAAGCAACGGGGCAGCGTTGTGGATTGCACTGATATCGTCTGCACCAAAACCAACAAACTCAAGAAGGTAAGAGAATCGTTCGCTGAGGTTGTCTTCCAAAGCGACTTCGTTGATCTGTTTCATGGAATCTCTCTATTTTGTCAGGTAATTGTGTCCATTGTTGCTAAAATGGATATCAGTGTCCAATTTAACCGAACACCGATTCCCAAGTCAACTAGAAATCGGATATTTTTGTCCGAATTAGGTTTTTATGCTCTCTGACACCGTTGAATATGCCCTTCGAGCCGTTGCTTTTTTGGCAAGCAAGTTGCCGGAACCTCAAACGACAGAGCAGATAGCCCAAGCGACAAAGGTTTCTGAATCGTATCTTGCAAAGGTATTGCAAGCGTTAGTGCGAGGAGGGATCGTCCATTCTAAGCGAGGGGTGGGTGGTGGAATGACCCTTGTAAAAACACCCGAGACGCTCTCGATTCTCGATGTGGTGAACGCCGTCGATCCGATCAAACGAATTTCGACTTGTCCTCTGGAATTGAAATCGCACGGTGTGCGTTTATGCCCGTTGCACAAACGGCTTGACCAAGCCTACGAGATGGTCGAACAAGCCTTTGCAAAAACCACTCTCGGCGAGATTCTCAACGAACCGAGCGAAAGTACCCCCCTTTGTGACGTGAACAAGACAACGTGATTTTGTTTAGCGGTTAGTGGGTAGAGAAAACATCAAACTCAGGTTTTTTGTTCTGACGACCCACTGACCACCAAACGAAGTGTTGATCGACTTCAAAACCTCAACGGATGGAACTCTCACGGACCAGCCCAAGCGCTCCATGATGCGCAACAGCTGTTCACCACGATAGCGGGGTCGTTCCAGCACAGCTGTTGCGCATCATGGAGCGCTTGGAATAGCTGGTCTGAAACAGAGTTCCTCGGGGTGGATGGAAAGCGAGTTTCTCGAACGACGCAACGTCGTTCTGTTGCAAAGCAACGAGCTCGATCAACATCCTTTGGTTTAGTGGCTTGAACGGGATTGACAGCCCCAAAGCGAGATTCTTGTTGATGAATGTCCACTTGATTTCGAGAAACTGCGAATCGAAAAGGCTTTCCCAACCTCCAACAGAGGAATTTTGATGGAATCTTCAAATTTCCTTCGAGAATAGAGCGGGATGATTTCGGAAAATTTTGAGGATTCTTTCGGTCGAATTGGCTTTTCTCAAAAGAAATCCCTATGCAAAACAGAGCCAATTTGGTAGAGATGAACTATCATTAACCTACCAATCGGTATTTGGATTGGTTTCTCAAAAGCCCTACCCAGCCCTTTTTTGGCATACGAATCGAGGTTTCGATAACAACATGACGAACGGTTCGCCGTCTTCAAAGATTGCTGCAATTCCGCACGCGATCAACGCACTCGTTGCTCCTTTGACTACCCCACCCGTTACAACACCTGCGCCCGCTGCTCCCCATACACTTTCACCCTCGAACCCGTTGCCCAAATTCCCGAAGGATGATGGCTTTCGGGAAGACTTGCGTAAACGGGTCGATGCGTACTTTGCCGAAACCGGTAAACGTCCACGCGACCTGTTCCGCATGTATCTCAAGACGTTCATCATCCTTACTTGGTTGGTGACCTCGTATATTCTCCTTGCATTCCACGCGACAACTTGGTTAGAAGGCATTCTTGGTGCAGTCTCCCTGGCTTGTGCGATGTCGGCAGTTGGTTTTGCTATTCAACACGACGGCGGGCATAACGCCTATTCCAGTCGCAATTGGATTAACAAGTTAGCGGGCATGTCACTCGATTTACTTGGGGCCAGCAGCTACCTTTGGAAGTGGAAACACGGGGTCTTCCATCACACCTACTGCAACATCGAAGGGGCTGACACCGATATCGACCTCGGTGCTATCGGGCGTGTGTCGGTTCATCAAAAACATCGATGGTTCCACCGATTTCAGCATATTTATCTCTTCCCCCTGTATGCCTTAACGGCATCGCGTTGGCACTTGTGGGGCGACTTCAAAGAAGCTCTCTCCGGCAAGATGGGCGCACACACCATCCCCAAACCGAAGGGACGTCACTTAGTTCAATTTTGGGCCGCGAAGATTTTCTCGATTATTACGTTCTTTGTTCTCCCGATGATCTGGCGTGAATCGGTTTGGGAAGTGCTTGCGTTCTACCTCATCGTGACGGGAATCATGGGTGTGATTATGACCATCGTCTTCCAATTGGCTCACTGCATGGAAGATGCCGACTTCCCCGCAGCCGCACCCGTTGGCGAACACATGGAAAAATCGTGGGCAGTGCATCAGGTCGAAACAACCGTCAACTTTGCACGCGGAAACCCCGTTCTATGTTGGTGGTTGGGTGGTCTGAACTACCAAATCGAGCATCACCTATTCCCACAAATTTGCCACATCCACTATCCTGCCCTGTCGAAGATCGTCGAGCAAACGTGCAAAGAACACGGCGTGCGATACACCGCATTCCGAACCTTCACGGGTGCATTAATTTCGCACTACCGATGGCTCCGCGAAATGGGACGCCCACCAGTTAAACAAGTTGCTTGATACTCTTCATCAATTATGGGTAATCAATTCGCCCTTTGTTAAACGGGTTACACCTCAAAATACGATAGCACCCCTTGCACACCCCACAGACGGGGCCATATTTTCGCACCGCAAGCACCATGTACTCGCTGCAACCCGGTTCGTAAATGCACATCGGTGGGAGTAGCGGGCGGATGAGATACTGATACGCACGCACGAAGAAAATTAGCACCCGTGTGAGCAGCATCTTGAGAAATTGGAAGGCTTTACGGATCATGGTTTCTCTTCGGCTTTGGGTTCGCTGGTTATTTTACGGGTTGCCTGTCGTGCCAATCTCACAAGGGATTTGCGAACCTCTTGCAGCGTGGGGATTGCTTTGCTTCGCGGAATGATTACGAAATCATACCCCGTAGGCAGTTCGGGACGAGAGAGCCGAAAACCTTCTCGTATCAATCGACGCCATTGATTGCGAGTGACGGCATTACCAACCTTTTTGGATACCGAACGCCCTAAGCGGGAATGGGTTAAGCTATTTTCGCAGGCATAGACAATCAGGGTCGTATCTGCTGCCGAACGACGCCGATTGTACACCGCCTGAAAATCAGCATCGGCGCGAATCCGGAATTGTTTCGAGAATCCGTAGGCTTTCATCTTTGCGTTCCTTTCCTTAACGATATTCTAATTGCTTCCATTTCTTTGCTATCGACCTGATCGAGGTTTACTGGACCTATGCAATCTACCGGACGATGTCTTATTCTCAGCGATGATCTTATTGATGCAAGTCGTGTGATTGGTCAAGGCAAACTCAAAGGGATCGACGTTGTCATGCAACGTAACCAAGAGGGGCTTGTGCGAGCAGCAAAGGCCGAATCTCCCTTGTGTGTTTTTCTGGACCTGCACAATTTTGGCCTTAAAGTTCCTGAAGTCGTCTCGGAACTGCGTGGACTTGGTCAATTTCGGGTCATCGGTTTTGGTTCGCATGTCGATGCCGAACGTCTGCGACTCGCACGCGATGCCGGTTGCGATCTCGTTCTCCCTCGCAGTGCATTCTTCACCAAACTCGAAGAGCACTTCGACGGTTTCCTTAACGACAACTAATCTGGCTAAGAAGTTCAGACAATCGGTAACTCTGGGGTAACGGGTGCAGGTAGGGTCATCGTTCCCATTAAGGCCACATTTCGCATTTGAATCATTCGCGGTACAATTCGATTCCAACCTTTGCGGAAATCGTCCCACGACATCCGGCCCCAATTGGTGAGATAAACAAAATCGTCGTCGTACCCGTAAGCGACCATCCAATGCCCTGAAGGTATCGTAATCCCAAGAAACTTTCGATGGGCTAAGCCGATCATCACAATCATCGGACGCCCTGCATCAAGCATCTGACGGAAGTTTTCTTCTCCTTCGATCTCGGTTGGCTCCATCCCGAACGCTCCCAAGATACGTTCAACCCGTCGCCGTGACGTGCCAAAAGCACCCCCCAGATTATCGGGCGGATGGGCCGCTTCAATGGCTTTCATTACGAGATCGGGCTTCTCGGAATCGGGCTGAATAAGCCCCATGTAAGTGAGCATGGTACACGCCGCCGCTTGCCCACAATTCGTCGGGTGACTCAGTCCGTCCGAGTTGGTAAATTCAAACATCCCCGGCAGCCCGCGGTAGTTCGCGGGTTGATACTCGGCGGATGCAACATATTGAGCCATAATCAAATAGGGAGTAGGAAGGAAACATCGAACACATGAAAAAATTGATGTCGAAGCATTGATGACGTACAAACCGCAGACCTGTTAGGCCGGTTGCGTTAGCACCGGCTCGGCGATTCTGGGGCTAGACCGTGTGGATAGTCCATCGGTGAACCTTGTATTTCACAGAGCCGGTGCTAACGCAACAGGCCTAACAGGTCTCCTGAATCGGCATTTCGACTACTTCGATCTCAATCTCAATCGCTTGGTTTCGCTCAACTAAACTTCGTCAAGCCCGGAACCGGAACGGGTGCAACCGGAAGATCGACCCAATCGTATTTCGGTGGGGTGAGGTCTTCCTTCGAGTTCATCGCCTGATCCCACGTCACTTTCTTACCGGTGTAGGTCGCCATACGTCCCATGATCGACATGAGCGTTGCATTCGCTGCTCGTTCGCCATCATTGACCAGTTTGCCCGAACGCAAACCTGCGAAGAATTCGACATGCTCGACATCGTACATGTTGAGATTTTCACCTTCGTAAGACCATGTTTTGCCACCCAGAGAGATAATTCGCGGATCGGGCATGAGGTGAGCTTCGCCATTCGTTCCGAAAACGTGGTCGTTGATGTCCGAGGTCAGACCGCCTTGTTGACGGCAGAAGCTGAACACCTTGACGCCCCCTTTGAATTCATACACCACGCCATGATGATCGAAGATGTTACCGAACTTGGCGTCGGTTCGTTGTTGACGGCCTCCCACACCCGACGCCGAAATTGGCGTTTCGTCTTTGAGAACCCACATCGCTTTATCGTGGTTATGGCAATGTTGTTCGACGTTGTGGTCACCCGAAAGCCAGTTGAAGTAATACCAATTTCGCATTTGGTATTCCATGCTATCGATCTTGGTGGACTTACCGCGAACCTTGCCCGACCACGGGTCGCCCGTCAAGTAGGTACAGTGGATTGCGAGAACCTTTCCGATAGCCCCGTCGTGGATTCGTTGGATGCCTGCCCGTTTGGCAGCATCGTAACGGAAACAGTAACCTGAAAGGATACTCACGTTCTTCTTGGCAGCAGCTTTAGCCGATTCGATCACCGAACGCACGCCGGGGGCATCGACTGCAACAGGCTTTTCCATGAAGACGTGTTTGCCAGCTTCGACGGCAGCCTTGAGATGCAACGGGCGGAACCCCGGAGGAGTGGTCAGAAGAACCACATCGCTTAACTCGATGACCTTCTTGTAAGCGTCGAAGCCTGTGAAAATCGTGTCGGGTTTGACATCGATTTTATCTTTGAGGATACCACGCCCACTGAGATAATTGAGCGAGTTCTTGGCTTGATCCTCGAACGCATCGGCCATTGCAACGAGCTTGACGTTCTTGTCGGCTTTCAGGGCATTCTCGGCAGCCCCTGTTCCACGCCCACCGCAACCAATGAGACCAATTTTCAATACGCCCTCTTTACCGGCAGCATGAACGCCTGCGGAAGAAAGCATCAACGCACCGCCTGCCAATGCAGACGACGCAATAAAGTTACGGCGAGAAGGAGTAAGGTTCACATCCACGAGAGAGGTTCCTGAAAGAGAGTTATTGGGGTAGTTATTCTCTGGAATTTTACACAGGCGTCACGGGTATTCCGCAGAGATTGTGCGAAAAATTGGCTTTGTTAGCAGGGGCAGGCAAAGTTTTCTGGCGAGGGGTACGTTGCAACGGGACACCTTTGCCTGCCACTTTTGCAACAACCTCAAACCTGTTAGATCATTCGCGATCATCCGTCTTCTGGTTGGGTTCGAGGGAAGCCTGATGCGATCTGTTTTTTCTTGTTTCGTTCTCATGTTGCTTGTGGCCTCGCTTCGTGCGAGTGAGTCGGGCGTTGGTCCGGAACCAAGTCTCACGCCCGTTATTATTCGTTGGCCGGGCGATATGTTTGGGGTTGCCGATAAGGATCGTTCGAAGTTGGTTCTCGAAATGGCGGAGAGTCTCGATCACCTCAGCCAAGAAGAACGACATCAGTTTTTCAAGCAATTCGCCGAGAACCTTGGTTTATTCACACTTCCTGAACGGACCATCATCATTGATGCCTTGACGAGAAATGCTCCCTCAAAGTACAGGCAATACGTCAAACAGTATTTTCGAGGGCCAAAACTCAAAGAAGCTGACGATTGATTTTTTCTCCTTTCGGTTCCAAACCAATTCACCTCATAAAATGCCGATGTTACCTTAACCCTACCGAGGATGAATCGTGATTCCAACTTTGCTTTCTTTGCTCGTACTGACCCAAAAAATCGCACTTGCTGCGACCTTTTCGATTGCAGCCTACGACCCCGATAAAAAAGAATGGGGTGTGGCAGTGGCGTCGAAGTATCTGGCGGTGGGTTCGGCTGTACCCTGGGCCAAAGCCGGAGTCGGTGCCGTTGCGACTCAGAGTTTCGTCAATGTGACCTACGGACCCGAAGGGCTTGCTCTTTTGGAGAAAGGGAAGACCGCAGAGGAGACCGTAAAAGCCCTCACCGATGCCGACAAGGATAAAGAAACCCGTCAACTTGGGATCGTCGATGCAAAAGGCGAAGTTGCGAATTTCACTGGCAGCAAGTGCATTGCGTGGGCCGGTTCTAAATCGGGTAAGAATTACACCTGTCAAGGAAACTTGCTCGCAGGCAAAGAGGTCACCGACAAAATGGCCGAGGCTTTCGAGGAAGCAAAAGGCCCGCTTACATGGCGATTGATGGCAGCACTGGAAGCTGGTGAAAAAGCGGGTGGCGATAAACGGGGCAAACAATCCGCAGCGATTTTGGTTGTTCGCGAAAAGGCTGGCCCCAATGGTTTCGGCGACCGCTATATTGACCTGCGTGTTGACGACCACGAAAACCCCATTCCGGAATTAGTGCGAATCGTTAACAAACGCCTTCCACAGAAAAAGTAAAGACAGAAGACAATTAGCCACAGATGAACGCAGATGGATATGGATAAAGCAAAAGGCAGACAAGACAGAAGACAGGATTAAAAACAGAAGGCAAAAATAAGTCCCGTAGGGACATTCCGAATAGCCTCGGACATCCCCACCGGGGGCCGAGGCGGGCTACGGGGATCACCAACATCAAAACTTACCCACTGCTTACCCTTTCGCAGCTTCGGCAACCATGTGCTTCAACAGGTCTACGCAACGGTTGCTGTAACCCCATTCGTTATCGTACCAGCTAACGAGTTTGAAGAAACGGCTATTCAGTTCGATACCGCTTCCGGCGTCGAAGATACTCGAATGGGCATCGTGAATAAAGTCGCTCGAAACGACTTCATCTTCGGTATAAGCCAAGATGCCCTTGAGATAGGTTTCGCTGGCCTTTTTCATCGCAGCACAGATTTCTTTGTAACTGGTTTCTTTGACGGTCTTGACGGTGAGGTCCACGACAGAGACAGTCGGGGTCGGTACGCGGAACGACATCCCCGTGAGTTTACCTTTCACTTCGGGAAGCACAAGGCCGACCGCACGGGCAGCCCCTGTTGTGCTGGGGATAATGTTGACCGCAGCAGCCCGTCCACCTTTCCAGTCTTTCTTGCTGGCACCATCAACGGTTTTTTGCGTTGCGGTGTAAGCGTGAACGGTGGTCATCAATCCTTCTTCGATGCCGAACTCTTTCAGAACGACGTGCACGAGCGGTGCAAGACAGTTGGTGGTGCAACTGGCGTTCGAGACGATGTTGTGTTTGCTGGCGTCGTAGTTGGTGTGGTTCACCCCCATGACAACGGTAATATCTTCATTCTTAGCAGGTGCCGAGATAATGACCTTTTTGGCTCCTGCGGTGATGTGACCTTTGGCTTTTTCGGCTTCGGTGAAAAGGCCGGTCGATTCGATAACGTATTCCACGCCGAGGTCTTTCCACGGGATCGCGGCAGGGCCTTCTTTCACGGCCAAGCACTTGATTTCGTGACCATCGACAACAAGGATATCGTCTTCGGCAGCACCAGCAGACTTCTTGCTGGTCACGGAGTATTTGAATCGCGTTTGTGTCGAATCGTACTTCATCAGGTAGGCGAGGTTATCTGCCGGAACGAGGTCGTTCACTGCGACAACGTCAAAGGTCTTGCCGAGTAAACCTTGTTCGACCAAAGCTCGGAACACCAAGCGACCAATCCGACCAAAACCGTTGATGCCTACTTTCACGGCCATCGAAACCACTCCCGTGCGAACGCACATTTCCAAAAGGTAAATAAGGTAAAACCAATACGTTGTCTTAGCGTTTTCGGCAGAGAAGTCGAGGGATACTCGGTAATTTCACGAAGTGGGAAAGTGGATGTTCGCGTTGAGTTACTTGCGGATCTCGCATTTTGGGAGTGCGGTTCGCAGTTCTTTAGCCCCTTCGTCCGTCACTTTTGAAAAAAGAAGATCGAGGGTCTTGAGGTGTTTGAGGGAAGCGAACTCCTTGATACCCTTGTCTGTAACTTGGGTGTGGCTCAAGTACAGGGATGTGAGTTTCTCAAAAGCGGCCAGTTCTTTAGCCCCAGCGTCGTTTAATGGTGTGCCGTTGAGATTGATTTTGCTCAATGTTTGAATGTGGGCGAGTTCCTTGAATCCCACGCCGGTTACTTTTGTGTTTCGCAAATCAACCGAAACAAGCCCTTTGAGGGAGGCCAAATCTCTCACTCCGGCGTCAGTTATCGCCATACCACCCAAATCCAGTGCGACAACCTCTTCGGGTTTCGTTGGTCTCGTCTTCCCATCGGCAGTTGTCGCCACATCCAAAGCGTGCAAAAGGTTAATCTCTCGCAGTTCGGAAATCGTTGCGTCAGAGATACCTCTTTGCGGTAAGCGAAGATAGGTGAGGTACTTGAGTGGGGCCAGTTCTTTGAATCCCTTGTCTTTCACTTTCGTGAAGTATAGGTCGAGAGTCGTGAGACCCGTCAGTAGGGCCAAATCTTTCGGGACGGTATCAGTTAAATTGGACGCATGGACAAGTTTCAGGGATTTGAGTTTCTTGAATGCGGCCAACTCCCTTATACCCGCGTTCGTGATTTGAGTACTGCTAAGATCAAGTTCGGTTAGGTTCTTACAGATAAGTAATTGCTTGGCTCCTGCGTCCGTGATTCTCGCACCGGTTAAGTTCAGACTCGTAACCTCTTCGGGTTTTGTAGGTCTGGTTTTCCCATCCGCAGTTGTTGCAACAGACAACGCATGTAGAAGATCGACCTCGCGTAACATGAGGAGCATTGAATCGGTGATGTATGTTGAACTCACAGACAAGGTTGTTAGGTTCTTAAGGGATGCCAGTTCTCGCACTCCGAATTCTGTGACCCTCGTATGGCGTAATTCGAGTGTGGCAACCTCTTCGGGTTTCGTGGGCCGTTTTATTCCGTCCGCAGTTGTTGCGATGGATAAGGCATGTAGAAGGTTGATTTCGTTTGACACCGTCAGCATATCGTCGGCTGCCATTTGCGTGCCAGCAAGGTTTAGGTAAGTTAGATTCTTGAGTGGGGCCAATTGTTTCAGCCCTCGAAACGTCACTTTTGTACCAAGAAGATTGAGCGAGTCGAGATTCTTGAGGATGGCAAGTTCGCTCATGCCTGCGTCGGTGATCGGTGTGCTTGGCAATTCGAGACAGGTCAGAGTTTGAAGTACCGCCAGTTCTTTAAGTCCCGCGTCCGTTATTTGTGTCTCGCCAATCTTCAGAACGGTCAAGTTGTTGAAAGGGGCAAGATTCGATACACACTTGTCCGAAATGTTCAGCCGACTTAAGTCGAGGGATGCGAGCGCCTTGAGAGAAGCCAACTCTTTGATACCCGTATCGGTGACCGGAGTTTCTCTCAGATCGAGTGCGTATACGTCTTCGGGTTTGGTAGGTCGAACCAAACCATTTTTCGTTGTTGCTTTCGAGAGGGCATGAAGCAAGTGTACTTCTTTCAAGGCATTCAACATCGCATCTGTTATCTGAGGATTATTGAGATAAAGGGTTGTGACATTTTTGAACGAAGCGAGTTCTTTTACTCCAACATCGGTGACCTTCGTTTTACGCAGATCAAGCGTGGTTACGGCTTCGGGTTTTGTGGGTTGGCTGGTTACATCCTGAGTCGTGGCTATCGACAAAACATGCAAACGGGAAGCCTCTCGAAAGGCTTTCAACACTTTGTCGGTCAGCGAGGTTGGATCGGTGACATGCAGGTAAGTGAGTTTCTTCAGAACAGAAAGTTCACTGATACCCGAGTCTGAAACTCTTGGGCACCGAAGACTGAGAGAAGTGAGGTTTTGAAGGGTAGCAATTTCCGCAATCCCCGTGTCGGTGATGTCGCTACAGTTCAAAGTAAGGGAGGTGAGTTTCTTTAAGACAAGTAGCTCCTTCATGCCCGTATCTGTCAGCAGGAATCCAGCCAACTCGAGTTCCGTCAGGTCTTTGAAATGAGCTAATTCTTTCAACCCAGCGTCTGTCCCCTTCGTGAAGGCGAGTTTGAGAGAAGTAAGATTTTTGAGAACCGTTAATTCCTTCAATGCCGAGTCGCCAATGAAACTCCCGCTGATATCGAGTGTCGTTAGGTTCTTGAGGACAGCGAGTTCTTTCACGCCAGCCTCTGTAACGCTTACGCTGATTAGGGTGAGTGAGGTTAGGTTTTTGAAAGTAACGATCTCTTTAACCCCGGCATCATGGATTGACGAGGTTTCGAGTTTGAGAGTGGAAAGGTTCTTTAAGGGGGTCAGTTGTTTCAATCCCGGGTCTGAAACGTAGGTTTTCCGCAAATCAAGAGATGTAAGGTTTTTGAGAGCTGCAATATCTGGCATCTCTGCATTCGAGACAGCGCCACTTAAATTGAGGGTGGTGAGATTTTTGAGTTTGCTCAGTTCCTTGAGAAGTGCCTTAACTTTTTCGTTTACCTCTTGATACGTCTGTTTCGTATTACCCGGGTGGAACGAAACAGCGACGATGGGTTTATTCGGAGCTTTCTCATCGCGGGTGATGGTTCCGCCGAGCTTTTGAATCCGGTCGGCTATTTCATCCTCGGTATCTTCTGCTTGTGCAGGGGACACAAACAAGAACGCGAGCAATGCGAATACTAATCCCATGAATCGGAGCATCTCTTCTCTCAAGGTTGAAGGTGCGAATAAGAAGAATCAAAGGGATGATACCCGTCACCGGACGAGACGGCAATAGTTTACGCGGCGAAGGTTACTTTCTTGGGAGTGAACTTATCGTCGAAATAACGAAACGAGTGTCTCTTCAAACGTGCGTGTAAACGAAACCGCATCGCAAAGAGTGTGGCGAAGGCGTCGGCGTAGGGTGTAGCGGTACGCTGCAATTCGTTCAGGCGATTCTGCGAGTTGCTGCGTGAGTTGCAAGTATTGCTCAGGGGTTTCGGCAATCAGTTCGGGCATCCCGGCAAAGGTCAGAATGCGAGCTGTACCACGCCCAGCATGGTTTTTCCCACGAAGACCAATAATAGGCACACCCATCCAAAGGGCCTCGGAGGTTGTGGTTCCTCCAGTCCATGGGAAGACATCCAGACCAATATCGATTCGATTATAAACATCGAGATACCCCAGAGAGGGAGCTTGATGTTCGATCAATAATTGTTGCGGTTGCAGGCCGAACTTGAGCAACGAATTTCGCACAAAAGATGCCAGTTGACCGTGCATTGTCGGCCAGAAAATTAACAGTTGGCTATGCGGAACCGATTTCAAGACCGATGCCCAGAGTTCAAAAACACCATCGTTGAGCTTGTCGGGTCGGTGGAGTGAACCAAACGTAATTCGACCATTTTGGGCGTAAGGTAATGGGGCCACTTCAGGGGCTTCTTTCGGCGGAAGAAAGGTTGCGACCCCTCTTGGTAAACGAACAATTTTTTCCAGATAATACGGTTCGCTTTCGACGGGATCGAGGACCGCATCGGAAAGAAAATAATCCATTTGTGGAATGCCCGTTGTATTGCCGTACCCCAACCACGACGCCTGAACATGGGCCGGTTTATGTGCAAAAGCCAATAATCGATTACCCGCAGTGTGACCGGCACAATCGATCAGAATATCAATCTCGTCACGGTGAATTTGTTGAGCAACCTGCAAATCGGTTTGACCAACAGTGAAGCGAACCCCATCGACATACGAACTCAAACGATGGGTTACTTCATCAGGTTGGGCCACCTCGGCATAAAGATAAATCTCGAACTGGTTGCGATTATGATGTTGCAACACCGGTTCGAGAAATCTAACAGTTGGGTGCTTACGAATATCGGGCGAAACATAGCCGATACGCAATTTACGCGGCATGTTGGTACGCGGACAAGTCGGGAGTTGTTTGACATTGCAATACCGACGGCCAAATTCACAATGTTCCGCAAAAAGTTGTTCTGGACTATGCGAAGTATCGAAATTAAGTGAGTGCAAAAGGTTACTGTGATAAATCGGCTGAATATCGGAAGGAAGCTGTACGGCCTTGCGATAACAGGCAATCGATTCCCGAACGTGACCCATTTCGGTGAGGATTTGGGCCAGATTGTTATAGCATTGGGGAGAATTCGGATTGACCTTCAATGCCATTTGGTACGATTGCAACGACTGCTGCGATTGCCCTAATTTCTTGAGGATATTTCCGTTTGTGACAAGGGTTGCGTAATCGTTCGGACGTATCTGTAACGATTTTTTTACACAGGTCAACGCCTGTGAATAATGCGACTGCTCGCAATAGAGTTGGGCCTGAATGTGGCAAAGTTCGGCATCGTTCGGGAAGTGCATCAACCCTTGATTTAACAAGGTTTGCACTTCAAATAAACGATTCTGTTTTACCAATAAGCTGGCGTAGTTGCAAATCGCTTGCAGATGTTGTGAATCAAGCTCGAGAACACGTCGGTAGGCTTTTTCTGCTTGGGCGTCGTCTTTCAATGCCGAATAAACTAAACCCAAATTGGCATAAACTGCCGGTTGGGTTTCGAGAATCGCAAGCGAGTTTCGCATGAGTTCAAGGGCCGATTCGTACTCACCGACTTGGTAAGCTAACAAGCCCAATAGTTGCCAAGCATCGTGATGCTTCGGGTTTCGCTCCAGTATTTTCAGGTACAAGGTATGGGCTTGCCCAAGCTCCCCCTGTTGGTGGAGTACTAAACCTTGTTGGAGAAGGTTGTTATCAGTGAGTTGTAGGTTCTTAGTCATCGGTTGCACCATTCGCTCCACGCATCACGATAAAGTTTCTCAAGACCAAGTGTGAATTGTTGAGCATCGCAAATCGACTTCAACATTTTTCCACGCAAGGTTGCTCGCACCTCGGCGAGTTGAGCCAAATTCTGGGTCAACTCGGTTGCCATTTCCACAAACCCCGACTCGGAACAGGTAATCCAATCGAATAATTCCAAATGATATAACAGCGATCCTGCTCCACGCTCTAACATCGACGGGCCACACTTGGTAAGCATCGGTACGCCCATCCAGCACGACTCATACGCTGTCGTACCGCTACCAAACGGAAACACATCCAGCGAAATATCAATCTGGTGATAAATTCCCAAATGTCCCTCGGGAGGCATTTTCGATTCGCAGATAATTCGTGCAGAATCGATCTCATGGATTGCAAACTGGTTCAAGATTTTCTCACGATAAACATCATTGAGATTATCGCGGAAGATCAACAGTTTAGAACCTTCAACCTTGTGCAAAACCTCCGACCAAAGCTCGATAACGTCTGGGGTAATTTTGTTGAGATTATGGAGTGAACCAAAGGTCACCCCGCCATTCTTTAATGCAGGCAGGGCGTTCACTTCAATCCCGTTTTGCAAAGGGGTATAACACACCAAATTTCCCGTCAAACGGGCTATTTTCTCGACGCTGGCAGGTCCGGTCCCGTCCAAAGGGTGATAGAACCCGTTCGAGATCATGTAATCGATTGTGGGAAGCCCCGTTGTATTCCCGTAACCCAGATAGGTCATCTGCACAGGTGCCGGTTTGAGGGCGAATATATCTAATCGATTATTTGCCGTGTGGCCCGCCAGATCGATTAGAATATCAATCTCGTCGGCTTCGATTTGCTTGGCAAGGTCGTTAGCACTCAGGCCAATCGTGTGACGCCAATGGGAGACGTTTGCTTGGATTTCTTTTGTGACATCGTCAGTGCAACGGGTTTCACTATAAGCCGTGATTTCAAATAAATCACTATGATTGTGGAATACCGGCTTTAAGAAACTCGCAACAGCGTGATAACGGAAATCCGGCGACACATACCCGATGCGTAACTTACGATTCGGTTCCTTTGAATTTTTCCATTCCGTCCGAGGGGTGACCTTTTCGAGTTGCGATACCCCCCAACTCCGATGGGCCTCAAACACGTCGGCAACGGATTTTTGCGGGTCGAGGTTGAGGGTATAAAGCCGATTATGTTGAGCGGCAGCAAAATCAGGATTGATCGAGATGGCACGCTCGAAAATACCAATCGCTTCGGGAATTAACCCTTGTTGTGTCAGAGCCAAGCCGAGGTTATTCCAGATGTTTGCGTTTTGCGAATCCCGTTCCAGCACCTGCGTATAAAGCGAGATGGCTTCGGGGAATCGTTTTTGAGATTGACGAATTAAACCCAGTTGAAAGCATGCTTCCGTTAAACAAGCACCGTTATCAATTAACACCCGGAGGATTTCTTCGGCTTGGTCGTATTCTTGAATTTGCGAAAGGTAACTCGCACGCTCTAACCAAATTTCCGGTTGCTCGATATCTTCAAACGAGATTTTCGCAAGGGTCTCGCCAACCTTGTCGAGTTGCCCCAAGTTGCGATAGGCAGCAGCCAGATTCTTCAGGAGGGTAGGGGAGGTCGGATCGAATTCAAGTGCATAGATGTATTGCTCGACGGCTTCCGAAAAACGTTTTTGGGCTTGCAGGGTGTTCCCCAAATTCATTAAACTCAAAGCATGGTTCGGCTCAAGCAACAATGCCTGACGAAATTGTTTTTCCGCTTCGGGATATTCTTTCTGTTCAAGGAATAGCACACCCAAGTTATTAAGCGAATCGGTTTGATTGGGTGCAAGAGCCAGCGAATGCCGATAGGCTTCGACAGCTTTATTGAGGTCCCCCTTACCCCGATAAACTAACCCTAAATGGTTGTGATAATGGGATTCATTCGGAGAAATTATGATCGCTCGTTGGATCAGGGTTTCAGCTTCCTTGTAATCGCACTTTTGAAGGGACACCACACCGAGTAAATGCCACGAATCGGCATTACGACGATTCTTCTTTAGAGCCTGGTGATAGTAGTGGGTCGCTCGGTCGTATTGACCTTTTTGATGATGTTGCAAACCAAGTTGATTTAATTCGAGATCATTCATAAAGGATATCGTCACACAGAGAAGTTAGCTTTTGCAGTTATGGTATGATCGAAGAAGTTAGGGTTCCTTTTGCTTTTCGATTAGAATTTTCGTAAAATATCTGTAAGGAAAATTTCAGGAAACGAACTTATGTTTACGGGTCTCGTCGAAAAATTATCGTCTGTCGTGAATATCGAAACAATCGGAGCCGGTCGGCGTTTAATCATCGAAGAACCGAGCTTCGATCCCGTAATCGGCGAGAGTATCGCCGTCAATGGCGTTTGTCTCACGGTCGTCTCATTTGGGGGTGGTCAGTTCGTTTTTGAAGTTGGCCCAGAAACCCTATTAAAGTCGAACCTCGGCGAGTTGCAGGAAGGAGATCGGGTCAACCTCGAACGCTCCTTGAGAGTTGGCGCCCGACTTGGGGGGCATTTCGTACAAGGTCATGTTGACGGGATTGGCAAAATCGATTCTCGCACCCGCAACGGCGATTGGGAAGATGTCTGGTTTCAATGCCCCTCAGAACTTACCCGTCTTATGGTCCCCAAAGGAAGTATAGCAGTCGATGGCATTAGCCTGACACTGGTGAACGTCGGAAAAGATCGTTTCTCGGTAATGTTAATTCCACATACACAAGCCGTCACTACATTAGGATTAAAGAAGGTCGGTGATAATGTGAATTTAGAATGCGATATGTTAGCAAAACATGTAGCGAAATTAGTGGGTGGTAGTTAGTGAAGAGTTGATAGTGAAGTTAGGCGAAACAGATTGTTGCTGGGATACGCCACAGATCGCCCCGCCTGTCCCAAGTCGGAAACGAAGTTTCTGGCGAGGAGGGTGGGGCGATCTTTGTGGACCTGCAACAAAATTCACCCCTCAAGACATCCCGCCTTCCTCACTATCAACTATCCACTAGCTTTGGATCATTCCGATGATTGCGTCCATAGCGGTATTAACAACGGATAGGTAGCGACTGGCGGCTTGCATCATTCGTTGATATTGCAACAAGTTCACCATTTCTTCGTTAATATCAACACCCACAACCCCTTGCTCCTGTGAGGATAGATTTGTTGCAAGATTTTTCATCGCAGTCGCTTGGCTATCTTGATCGAGAACGGCGTTGCCAACGATTGCGGAAGAATCCGAAAGATATTCTTGAAAGCCTTGCGAGTTGTTCGCAAGCACTTTATCGTCGCGTAACCCTGCAAGGCGAATCATATTCGAGGAATCACCCGCAAGCCCACTGCGTGAAGTAGCGAGTAAATTCGGGTTAGCCTTGACATCACTTCGTACACCAATTGTTGCGGCACTGTCCCCTGTAAATAACCCACCGACACCGAGCGACGAAAGTAAGTTACCCGTATCGCCATCGGCAATCATTCGTGAAGTGAATGTGCCGTTATTGGAAGTCCCTGCCGATAATCTCACAGTAATTCCATTGCCTGCGTCGAGGGGGCTACCTGGTGTATATCCACTGCCGACATTGAGTGTCTTTAACAAGGCTCCGCTACCGTCACGCACTTCCAGATTCATGCCTGCGGTTGTGCCAATCGTACCAGAGCCGATCACATTAAACGAATAGGTTTGATTCGATGTTCCACCGAAAACTCCTGTGACTGTCGGAACGCTTGTGCCACTCATGGCAACCGTTGTCGGACTCGAAGAGGGTTGACCTGCGAAATCGAATTTGAATCCCGATGCTGCTTGAAATCTTAGTGTATTTGTTGGTGTGTCAACCGTTACGTTTACTTGGCTACCTGTTGCTGATGTGATGGCGTTGGCAACGTCTTGCAAGCTCATTGTTGCAGGGTTAATTGCAACTTCGGTAAGGGTGCGTAAACCCGTTGTGGTATCGGTGACGGAGATAGCGAGCGAGCCATTTTGAGCGGGCATTTTTAGACCTGTGGTTGCAAGGGGGATTGTCGAACTTGTGACAGAGTTTGTCCCCGCAAGGAAGGTTTGCGGACCGCTTGTGCCAAGACCGGTGGATTGAACGGCATTTACTTGGCTAATTAAAGTTTGGGCAAAAGTATCCAATCGATTGAGATATGTTGGGATACCGGTGTTATATTCTGCAAGTTGTCCGCCGAGCTTTCCACCTTTTACTGGTAAAGGATTCGTAAATCCTTGTTGGACGATGTTCATATCGCCATTTGTTGCAATTGAAACTTCAATTTTTGTTGAAAGATCACCCACGACAAGGGGTGCATTCCCACCCATGATATTCACAACTCCGCCATCTTGTTCTGTTACGCGAATATCAATCATTTGGCCGAGTTTTTCGACCTCTTGCGAACGCTGATCGCGTAGTTCTAACGCTTGTTCGCCACGTCCTTCGGCACCGGCAATTCGTCGGTTTAAGTCGGCAATTTTTGCTGAAGTGGCATTGATATCATTCACGACTGTAATGGCATCTTGACGAACGGCGTCACGCAGTCGGGTCAATTCTCCGGATAATCCCGAAACGCGACTAGCAAGGGCGGATGCAGCATCGACGACGACCCTTTTGCTTGGCCCATCATCGGTACGAACGGTGAGTTGTTCGGCTTGATTGAAAAATGTTTCGAGGCGCTCGTTAATATAACCTTGATCGGCAGCAAATAATGATTCAGCTTGACGGGAAATATCTAATCGTGTGGAATAATACGATTGTTCAGATTTAGCTTGAACAACGGCCTTTGTGAGTGTGGGGACTTCGTACCGTTGAATGCGATCAATCCCAACACCGCCTGGAAGGTTTTCGCCGAGGGCACGGGTGCTTGCAATCGGTGTTTGACGATGGTATCCGGGGGTAGTTGCATTTGCAACGTTCTGACCGATGACATCAAGGGCACGAGCCCCTGCGAGTAAAGCGGATGTGCCAATCGTATAGGCTTGCATGTGATATTAGCCTTGAGTTACCAACAAGGTTCCGCGAGCAGCTTCTTGCCGCGAGCCGGGACCATAACGGAAGACGGGGGTTCCACCCTCCGTCACTTCGGAAAACGCTTTTTGGATCACCTTTTGGCAGTGCGTAACAAGGTTGGCACAACGGTGTGTTAATTGTTCGACTTCTTAAGCGAGAGGAGGAAGTCGATCTCGATATTCCGCTACTTGGTGAGCTAAACTCACCGGAAGTCGAGAAATCACCGCACTGAGGTTGACTGATCCAACAGGAATATCGAAGCACCCTGCAAATTCCGAACAGACTTTTTCACGATTTTGTCGTGTTGCAAGAATTTCTTCGGCTTGTTGTTGAGATAGTTGCAAAAGTGATTCTAATTGTGCAATCGACCCGCGAACAAGGGTTTCGTGCAATTGTTCGAGCGTCGATTTTGCTTGCGTAAGCGATTGGTACTCACGTTCGAGATGTTGGTTTAACAGTTCCGTTAGCGTTTGCAGTTTTGGTTGCATTGTTATTATTCGGTTGAGGGGGTTGCATTTGCTGATTGAGATAACTCGCCAAGCCCATCCCACCCGTTTGGGCCAGATATTGCCCGAGGAACATATCGAACATGCCACCTTGCACGTCCGAAGTATCCCCTGCAAAAAGCCCTTCTTCGCCCGAAGTTTGTCGCATTTCTTTGAGTAGGGTACTCATAAAAATCGATTCAAAATCGGTCGCAACGTCTTTGATGGCTTTAGATTTATCCCCTTCCAGCTTACTTCCCAAACTCTCAACAAGGCTAGGAGAAGCCATCGGGATCGAACGAATTCCTTGTACTCCAACCATGAAATTCACCTCCATGTGAAATTTCGGGACCTATTTTTTAGGAACTCCGGTCGCTAACGCTCCCGGCTCACTGAGTCTTCGGGTTCAGGTATTCTTTGGGGTCAAACCCAAAAACTCAGCGAGCCGGAAGCGTTAGCGACCGGAGCAAAACTAACGATTAGATGAACACCAATTCTGCATTCAAAGCACCAGCCTGTTTCAACGCTTGGAAGATGGCGATCAAATCGCGTGGGGTGACGCCGAGGCTGTTGAGTGCCCTTGCAACTTCGCCGACTGTCGCTGCTTTGGGAAGCGGATTCAACCGGGCACGTTCTTCGTTTGCTCCGACGACTGTACGAGGAACAATAGCCGTTTGCCCGCCTGCAAAAGGTCCCGGTTGCGATACCAGTGGGAATTCGGCGCGGGCGATAAATAAATTCCCATGAGCAACCGCAGCCGGTGTTATTACAACATTTTCACCAGAGACAATCGTTCCGGTACGTTCGTTAATTACAACTTTGGCGGGACTATCAGGGGTCACTTCTAATAAGCTCAACTCACCCAAAAAGGCGGTCGGGGCTTCGAGCTTTTCGCGTGGCATGGCAACGACAATTGCACCTGCATCTTGTGCTAATGCACAATCGGGGAAGCGGTCGTTAATCACTTTGGCGACCCGTTTTGCGGTGGTGAAATCGGCTTCCTTTAATAGGAAACGAATCTTTCCACGATTGAGAACTTCGCCGAGAGCTTCCTTCTCCACAAGCCCGCCATTGGCGATTCGACCGACGTTTAATTGGTTTTTCTGAATCCCTGCGGCTTGACCAGCGACTGTAAATCCGCCGACTGAAAGTGGTCCTTGTGCGGTGGCGTAGACTTCTTTATCGGCCCCTTTGAGTGGCGTCATAATCAGTACTCCACCCGAAAGGCTGCGGGCATCATCAAGGGCCGAAACTGTCACGTCAATTTTTTGGCCTTTGCGATGATACGGCCCAAGATTCGCCGTGACCATCACCGCAGAAATACTTGTTGACCGGATGACGTTATCGGAAGGTTGTTGACTGAAAATTGTCGCCGAGACGTTCATTTTCTGCAACATATCAACTGCGACTTGTTGCGTAAACGTCGAACGGCTGCCCGTTCCATCAAGGCCAACCACGAGGCCAAACCCCGTCAATTGGTTAGGTCTCGCGCCATCAATGTCGGCAATATCCTTAATGCGCGTTTGAGCAAAGGTCGGGACTGCGAATAAGAGGCATGCGGTAAATGTTAGTATCTTCTTCATGGAAGGTTTCTCGGTTTGTGTTTGATCTGGCGAACCGGCGACTTTAGTCGCGGGGTTTTGTTATGGCGGAGAACCCCGCGACTAAAGTCGCCGGTTCGCCTGTTTGTTTGAAACCGTTATTATTAAATTTACGGCCAAATGTTATTCAGGAATCGGCCGAACCAGCTTTGTTGGGTGAACTCGGAGGCTGCTCCGCGACCCGTGTAGCTAATTCGGAAATTCGAGATATTTCCTGAGTTTACAGCATTAGCGGTTGTGATATCGGCGGGGCGGACGACACCTGTAATTCGTAATACACGCTCTTCCCCGCCAACAACGCGGGTACGATATCCTTCGACCACAAGGTTTCCATTGGGAAGGACATCGACAACGGTCACTGCCATGCGATCCACGAAAGATCGTGTGTTAGAAATCTGGGCCGAACCTGTAAATTGTCGGCGATTGTTGCTATTCCCAGATACATCGAGCGCAGCATTATTCGTCCCACCAAACTCGGTATTTCCTTTGTACACCAGTGAGCCTGTATTCTTGGTGTTTCGGTCCATGGCACGGGTTTCACGTTCGGTAGCGTTGGTCGTTTCGCTAATAGTGATAATAAGCAAATCGCCGACGTTACGGGCACGGTTATCTTCAAATAAGAATGCCTGACGTGGATCACGCCGATCCCAAATCGAATCGCCGTAACCCATCGAGACAATCGAACCTGTTAAAATACAGGCCATGCCCCATTTCTTGAACTTCATGTTTAACTCCGGGGGTATAGACAAAAACCTCACGTTAAGCGAACGTAAAATTGTTGTTATTTGTTATTCCACTTCGACTGATCCCGATTCGGTTACGCGACCGGTGACAATTTTTTTAGAATCGAGATTTCGCACTTTAATTTTGTCACCAGCTTTGCCATCGCTTAGAGCTTCGCCGTTGGCAATTACGTCAATAGCTCCGACGTGAACAATCATTTTTACGGGTTTGTTCGCCTTCACCAAAATGGCTGAACCCGTTGTCGTTGGCGTAGTTGTTGCGGTCCCAGAAGCCTCTTCGATATCGGTTGCTTGGATGATTCCACCCGCACTGACCGCCCGTTTCAGTTTGCGACCGACAACCGTTTGAGGGTCGGCAGGCTTTTGGATGCCGTCGATCCCCTTGTTTTCGATGCTCACTAACTCGGCTTGGACCACATCCCCTTTATTCAAAGGGCGTTTCAGCACGGCAACCAGTTGAAGGAGCTTCACCTCGCAATAGACGGGTAGACTCATTTTGCGTTCACCCTTGACGAAAATGCTCACGTTCATTTGGCAACGTCCGAGACCAATCGATGCCGTTTGCGGTTCCGCTTTGAAGGTTACTTCGTCGGTCGGGGCGATCTGTGGCATATTCACCGAAATCGGTTGTACAAGCGAAATAATCACCTCTTCAGGTTTCCATGCAAGGCGTCGGTGAATGGCTTGCTTAGTGATTTCAAATACTTCGTCTTTATCAACGGTTTTGCGTTCGGTTACCACAATACATTCAGACTCCCCCTTGATCTCAATTGACTTGGTCGGGATTTCTGCCAATCGCAATCGAAAATCTAACTGTCGAATTTTAATCGTTACCGTCTGTCCAGGTTCGATATCTGCAATATCAAGACCACTAATTTTTTCACGGGTCAGTGTATTTCCACCAACAATGTTTGCCACTTCGCCAATCGTGATAACGCGACCTGTTGTGGTGGCCTTCGATTTTAACATAATCGTAAGCGGTAAATCGCTACCCTCAGTCGGTGGGGCGGCATTGCTTATATCGAAGCTAATCCCGATCAAGGTAAGGGCTATCGCTAACAGACCTGCTAAGGTAAATTTTTGGTTATCGGTCATACCAGATTACCTCATAATTGCGGTGGTGTTTTCGAGCATGTTATCAGCGGTACGAATCGCCCGAGTGTTGAACTCGTAGGCCCGTTGAGCGAGAATCAGGCCGACCAATTCGGTTACGACATCGACGTTTGATCGTTCGAGAAAGTTTTGGCGAATCAGACCCGTTCCGTTCAAGCCCGGCGTCGCGGTGATAGGGGCAC
>VYLT01000128.1_pt1 | contig 32039 bp, 28 predicted proteins | sample 5114261 | NCBI WGS metagenome assembly VYLT01 (sample SAMN12291815, study PRJNA351875) | freshwater metagenome | isolation source: freshwater lake | place: USA: Michigan, Little Long Lake | collected 2011-07-12 | reverse complement strand
ATCTGAACAGGGTTTCAGCGATGGATTGTCCTAAGCACCTTGGTCTTTGCTATAGTATTTAACGGTAAAGCCGTCGTAGAACGACGGGGTTTCAGACCCAAAATTTTCGATGAATGCTAATTTACAAGAAAATCCCCCAGAGTCTAACGAAGGACTGTTAAAAATCTATCCTGTTCCTATTAGAGACAACAGCTTTGATATCGACGGAATTTGTAAAATTCTCACAGGATTCAAGCGTCTTTCAGCTAACATAGCTAACTTGAATAAGAATAAAGTTTTTGTTTTTCATCAATATTCCTATTTACTAGACTTTGACAGATTAATGCACTTGATTTTCGTCATTATTAATTACCCAGGGATTGGGAATTTAGCGGAAACTGAACCAGAAAACCTGAGAGAAATTTTAGAAGTCGAAGAATTACCTCAGTTTAGCACTTCAATTGAGGAAATTTGTGCAGTAATTACTAAAAAGTATCATGCTATTTATGCCCATCCTGAAGCAATAGAAAAAGACTTAGATTGGTTAGAAAAAAATGGGTTTTTAGCCAAAGGCGATATAGCGGCTGATTTAATTGATATTGAAACCATTCAAGTTCCTGATGTAATGACTCATCGCTATTCTAATTTAGAACAATTTGAGCGATTAATCAAAACCATTCGTTTTATTATTCATCGTCCTTTTCTTAATAGTCCTATTAAGAAAACCCAAAAATTCTTTATTGAAAAGATGCTTGAATTAGGGTTATTTGACGAAAATAAATATAGCTTAAATATGCTCAGAAAAGACATCGAATTTGTACTAAATCCTTATCAAATTCTCCCAGAGATTTCTATGAAGAAAGGCTACTTTGCAGGAACAGGTATTTTATCTCAATATGAGTTAAATAAGCTCTATGAATCCCTTAAAGCTCATTGTAAACAAGAGTTTTTTCAAGATCCAATGGCTGTAGAAATTTATAATATTTTGCAGTATAGATTAACTCAAAGTCGTCTTATTCAAGGAAAAGAAACCTATCCAATTTACTCAATGGGTACAAAATCAATTGTTAATATTGAACCTCATCAAGATAAATTTAAAAAGATAGAAGAAGCCATTAGGGAGTATAAGTCTTTACAATGTTATTATGTTAAGGGAAGTCCAACATGGCAGGAAGGTGAAAGCAATTATTTTGGATTTGAAGTCTATCCTTTGCAAATTATTTTTCATAATATTGCTTGGTATTTAGGTTATGAACAACTGGATGGATTATTAAGATTTGAGAGAATTGATCGCCTAAATTTCTCCGTCACTGAAAAAACAAGAGAAGCTAAAACACAACGAGCATCGTTAGAAAATCTTAAGAAACTTTATACCGCAAGTGTCGGGCTTTTATTAGGGTCTGTTGAAGAACAACAGAAATTCCTGAAAAATTCCGATTCTGAATTAACAACAGTTGTTATTCATGCCCAAGAAGATGCGTTCAAATTTATTTGTGAAGGAAATCAAAGGTTTACACAAATTAAAATGACTAAACCAGATTGGAATAATGAACAATGGGATACAAGTATATTTAATTTAGGAAAAAATTCTTCTCCCTATCCATATACTTTGAAAATTACTCTTCCGAAATGGTCTGTATTCGATATTGACCTTATTCGTTGGATTTCGGTTTTGGGAAAAAAAGTTAAGGTCATTTCTCCTCAATCATTAATTGATAAAATTTATAGTATTGGAGAGGGAATTACTAATATTTATCAAGACATTGAACTGATTTGTTGTGACTTAGAAAAAGTCAATGACTTAGTTAAAAATAAGGAGGGAAGCGACTATCGATTTATCTCAATTAAAACCCCTAATGGCAATGCTGAACCTCAATCTGTTCAATCTGAACTTAACATGAATCCTGGGCATATTCACCTCTGTAGAATAGATGATATAACTCAATTCAATGAGGAAGATATAAAAAAAACAGTGGCTTTCATCAAAAAAAAGAAAAAAGCTTCAAAGATTCAAGATGGTTTGCGGTTTTTGATCTACTCCCATTCAGGAATTAACCTTGCTAGTGAAGTAGCGATCGCTATCTATAGAGAGTTAAAGCAAGATACTGAATTAACTAACTTAAGAATATCATTGAGTTATCTTTAGATCACCGTCAATAGATAAGGATTTAACAGTGTTAAATCCCTACGAAGGTTAATAAATTTATCCTAATTGTAGGGACATAATACCATTATGTCCTAATATTGCTGTGCTGAAACGATAAAAAAAATTGATGGTGGGCAATCATTTAGGCTATACCATGCAGAATTAATAGAAAAAAGGGATTGCCAATCAAGAAAACTGTGCAATCCCTTAATTGATTTTAAAGCCAAAATTAGACTTTATTTTTTGGCAACTGTTTTAGTTCATATGTTGCAGTAGCCAGAACTTTTAATAAAACATCATCAGGGAGTTTTTGAAAAATATTGACCAGATTATTTATTGTTGCAGTAGCACTATTTTGTCGGATAATGACTGGTTTTGGCTGTTTATTAACCATTTGTTGTTGGCGAAGTTTTTTAGTTTTTGTGGCTTGTTGGCGCGGGTTAGAATAGAGGGGATAAAAACGCTTGGCGGATGAGCTTTGAGGACGTTCAAGAGCTTTTGACTTTGACTTCATTCAAAGGCATCAGCAACATAATCTTCAACAGAGTCATAGTAGGATTCCACAGAGGTAGCAAAGGCTTCTCCACCGTTTTGCCAGATTCCCCCACTATCGTTATATAAATGGTTCCATAGTTCTGAACTATCGCCCTTATGTCCATCGTATTCATTGGCAGTTCCTCTCATTCCTGCGTATTGATGATTTTCGTCGATTAGATTACCTGAATCATCGTAGAAACACTCTTGTTGTGGACTTTCAGGAGAAGGGTCTTTATTTTCTAAGTATCCCTCCATTCCCCCGTGAAATGCGTATCTGCCAAAGGCATTGTCATAAGAACTCCATATATCTTTATCTTGTAGTTCTGGACTATCTATTGTGCTGGGACAAGAAGTATTAGTCTCGTTGTTAGTAGTTGTGTTTTGGTCAGCCATATTACTATTTCCTTTTTTTGAGATGATTGATTACTGCCAAGAGCCTGGAATATCCGGTCGATTTCTATGTCGCTCAATGTTGACTTGCTGTTGAAGAATTTCATGTAGCTTCAAGGCATCTGTAAGCGAAATTGCCTGAATAACCACGAGTTTGTTGTTTCTATCTGTAGAGTAAATGTAAAGACTTGCTATTCCAAACAAACGATAAAGAAATGGCTTTAAAATGCGTAAATCTGTCACACGAAATAGCCAAACTTCGTCGATTTCTTGGTTAAAAAGTCCCGTAATAGTCCTAAACCGTTGAGTTGTGAACATATATTCGGTTCGTTGTAGAGTTAGGTACTGCCAGGCTATAGCAAAAAGAGGAATTATGAAAATTATCCCCCGGAGGTTTTTCCAACTCAAAAAAACTGACCAAGCTTTAGGTTTCAAGGCTACGATTGGTTTTTCCGGACGAGGAGCATAGCCGGGTAGAGGATATTTATTCTGTGTCATCGTTAGTGTCTCCGTTATTGTGATTGTTGTCTTGAAAGGTTTCTAAGTTGGATTGTCTGTGCAGAGTAACAATCGGCAATCCTGCTAGTTCAAGCTTGAGTTTGTTGACTTGGTCTTGCCATTTTTTCTCTTCTTCTTGTAAAATATTTAGACATTCTTTAATTCCTATCTCATCGAGTAGTTCGTCAACTGTTTTCTTATCAGGTTCATTACCAGATAAATAAAATGATGTTCGTAATGCTGATTTGAAGTCCGATTGAAAATTCTTTACTTTGGTGATAGAGTCTTCACAATTCTTTACCTGAGCTTTGGCAAATTTTAATTCTTCATGAAGTGTGTTGATTGATAAAAAATATGAGGGGTTGGGAGAGTTAATAGATCGAGGATAGGCAAGTAAGGATTCGGCTTCTGTACGCAGTTGGTGAAGTTTTTGTTGCTTCTCGTAGAAGGACTTGTCGAGCAAATATTGGTGTTCTTGGCGAATTATTTGAATTTGCTCATTGGCAGATTTACAGGCTAGTCTTTGCTGAAGAATTTCGAGCATTTTTGCTGATGGTAGACTTGGGTTCGATAAATAGATTTCAGTTAGCTCATTGATGTCTTTAGAGGTCATATTGTTAACACCAATAATTCTGATGGCTTGAGATTGAGACATTTTTTTACTCCTTTTTTGTTGTACTATTTTCAAATTTTATACTCATATTGCTCATATTTTTGTCTCAATTCTGCCAGAGCTTTCGGGTAAACAATGAGTTGTCCTTTCAGGATTCCAGTGGCAAGATTTAACAATCCCGCTAGGATAGGTGCGATCATGACGAACCAAGGTATATCTAATTCTTGCTGTTGCAATAAATATGCACCAACAATGAACTCAGTAATTAGATAAATCCCGCACCAGATACGGTTAATAATAGATAGCTTTGAAGGTTCAAGAAAAGGAGACTCAAATAGTCCATGTAAGTAAAGATATGCTTCAAGTCGTATTTTTCCTAATCGACTTTGAGATAGCCTTTCTTTTTGTGAATTTATCCACTTCAGAGTAGATTCCGCAAATCTGCGAAGGCGCTCGCGAGAATACTCTTCCGAAACTGTGTGATCGAAGAGCAAGCACGCTATAAAGGAAATGGGAAAAGCAAACCATACTTTAATGTTGTCCCAATCACCAGGAACTAACACCATAGCCGTATTAAAATTGAGGAAGGCTATGATGGTAGTCGCAAACCAAGAGAAGAAAACAGACATGATTATAGATTCAATGAGGGTTAATATAATTGAGACGCTCTGATCTTCTGAAACTGGCAAAATTCTCTGGCAGCAATTCTGTGCTGCTCCATTGCGATAAAGGGAAAGCGTTCTAAGAGCGCCTCCTGATCATGCGGGTGCAGCTCTTCAGCAATCAAACGTAAACGATTTGATTCTTTGTCTAATGGCTCAGGTTCAGAAAATTCTGCTGGATGTAGCTTTGTTGAATTCGACTTCTCTCGATAGTCTTTGATGGTGTCATTGGAATTGAGATCGGCGATATTGCCCCATTTCCCAAAGTCAAAATCAGGAAAATTACTTGGTGGCATTTCTGTCCCCCTTATTTCTAGTCTCTTCGATAGTTTCCTTCACTGCAATCTCTGGCTGGGTTTGCGAGTATAGAATTGGTAGTCCCTCAAGTGCGGCTTCGAGCTCTGCTCGAAACGATTCGCCCCCCTCGTTAGTGCTGTTTAAAACCAGAACAGAGCCTCCTCGTTTGATCACCAGTTGAGCAGTATCTCGCATGATCTCTTGACACGGAGCCTCCTTCTCATTGACCTGTACCTGGAGAACTAAGATAGGAAGACGAATTTTTGTTGATTCAAAATGCTTTTTGGCTCCGGCGACAGCCGGACAGACAAGAGTCCCGGGTTTTTGTTTGACTGGCTGCTGCTGGCATTCTTTTCGTACCAGAGCAGGATTTGCCCTTTGGAGGTTCTGGAAAAGGGCGGATTCCCCTGTAACAAAGATAACTCCGAACTCGTCACCAGGAACAAGTCCCTTGGCAATGGCTTGACAAACTCGCTTCCTGTCCTTTTGGAATTGCTCATCGTTTTGTGCGCTCGCCGATTGATCAAGTAGATAGCTGATGGCTATGGGACGGTGGGATTGCCCCAATGAGCAGGAGGGCAAAGCTATGAGTGTGGGGACAATCATAAATCGAGCGAGCGAGCGTTTCAGACTCTTTTTCATAAAATTAATCGGTACTACACTTTTCAGACTCAGGGAACTCTGTCTTCATCTGTTTCCCCTCCGTCTTGATTTCGTTAATAATGTCTATGCTTTTCAATATCCCACGAAAAATCGTTGTACAATCCTTATACAGCCTAGTTTTGCCAAGCTAGTCTTTTAACTTCTTAGCAAGTTTAATTAATGGAAACGAAATTATTTTCATTATTTTCCGTGTTTCTCCCCTTTTAACTTCTTAGCAAGTTTAATTAATGGAAACAATTATTTAACATCCAGTTTACAACAACTATAAAAATTACTTTTAACTTCTTAGCAAGTTTAATTAATGGAAACTCATCATGGGGGTTTGTCTCAGAAAAAACACATGAAACTTTTAACTTCTTAGCAAGTTTAATTAATGGAAACCTATCCCATATTACTACATGGACAGTATTTTTGCCGAGACTTTTAACTTCTTAGCAAGTTTAATTAATGGAAACCTTCATATGAATGTCAGCACGACCGCTGGAACTCTTCTTTTAACTTCTTAGCAAGTTTAATTAATGGAAACATCTGGGCCTTGGCCTTCGTTGTAGCCTTTCTCATCTTTTAACTTCTTAGCAAGTTTAATTAATGGAAACAAGGTTCATTGCAGTGCGCAAGGTTTTTTGTGTAGTCAACTTTTAACTTCTTAGCAAGTTTAATTAATGGAAACGTTCCTGTGACGGTCCCGCAGGTTGTTGGGGAGACTCTTTTAACTTCTTAGCAAGTTTAATTAATGGAAACGCTGTTAGCCGCTCCTTAGGGAGCGCCCAGATTGCATCCAGCTTTTAACTTCTTAGCAAGTTTAATTAATGGAAACGTTGCTTCGTCCAATATGGACTTAGCGTAGTGCTTCTTTTAACTTCTTAGCAAGTTTAATTAATGGAAACGTTTTTATAGCTGTCCAGTTCATACTGGTTGAGTATGCCTTTTAACTTCTTAGCAAGTTTAATTAATGGAAACCTTTGTCATTCAGGGATAGTAGGAACAAAAAAGCAGCTTTTAACTTCTTAGCAAGTTTAATTAATGGAAACATCAGGTTTGTTAATATAAACGCAATAATCCATCTTTCTTTTAACTTCTTAGCAAGTTTAATTAATGGAAACATTAGACGGTAATACTTCTGCCCACACGGCAGTCTTCTTTTAACTTCTTAGCAAGTTTAATTAATGGAAACGTGAGTTTTTCGAGGGGGGTTTGGGGAACACATTGAACTTTTAACTTCTTAGCAAGTTTAATTAATGGAAACCCTTTTACCTGCTTGAGTTCTTCGATGAGAGACGCGATCGTTTCTTTTAACTTCTTAGCAAGTTTAATTAATGGAAACTCTGACCAGGTAAGAGTTATATTGGTGTCTTGAAAGAAAATTCTTTTAACTTCTTAGCAAGTTTAATTAATGGAAACCAAACAACGAAATTTTCTTCATTTTCTTCATGATTCTTTTAACTTCTTAGCAAGTTTAATTAATGGAAACTATTTCTTCTCCTGCAGTGCCAGAATGCACTCTGTCCGGAACCTTTTAACTTCTTAGCAAGTTTAATTAATGGAAACGATTAATGTCAAAACTATGAAAAAAAGAAAATTAGCCATCTTTTAACTTCTTAGCAAGTTTAATTAATGGAAACTCTAGTTAGCCTCCAAGATTGCGATGTAGTGTCGTATCATCTTTTAACTTCTTAGCAAGTTTAATTAATGGAAACGTTTTCTGTTCATTTTTTCCACTTTTTTTGTTCCAGCCTTTTAACTTCTTAGCAAGTTTAATTAATGGAAACTGCTTGTTCTTCCTGTTGCTTGGCTAGGGCAAGTTGCGTTCTTTTAACTTCTTAGCAAGTTTAATTAATGGAAACTGCACTTCAACAGCATCTCCACCATAGGTTTCCCCAAAATCTTTTAACTTCTTAGCAAGTTTAATTAATGGAAACTAGAGCAATTCGTCGATAGATATGGATATTCCGAGTCTTTTAACTTCTTAGCAAGTTTAATTAATGGAAACTTTCGATAAGGCTTAAGACGGCCTCCAAAAAAAGCCTTTTAACTTCTTAGCAAGTTTAATTAATGGAAACGGAAAGAAAAAATAGTGACTGAAACACAGCCAATACATCTTTTAACTTCTTAGCAAGTTTAATTAATGGAAACCTGTTTTACGGTCCATAGTGCTGTCCTTTTGTAATTCTTTTAACTTCTTAGCAAGTTTAATTAATGGAAACGCCTGTGTCCAGGCGAAGGCGGAGATTCCATTTTTTTCCATCCTCCTTTTAACTTCTTAGCAAGTTTAATTAATGGAAACCTTTCTTTTTTCCTGTGTTTCAGGATATTTATCCCTTTTAACTTCTTAGCAAGTTTAATTAATGGAAACCCATGAGGGCGGCCAACAATACTAGGGCGTTTCCGCCTAATATTCTTTTAACTTCTTAGCAAGTTTAATTAATGGAAACCTTCGTATGGTTTGATCATGTAATCGTTCCACACGAGGCTTTTAACTTCTTAGCAAGTTTAATTAATGGAAACCAAGGCTAAAATTACCTTGGTTTGGTCGGTTTGTGCCTGCTTTTAACTTCTTAGCAAGTTTAATTAATGGAAACGTTTTCCGATGGTGATTAGGGAGTTTTTTTGTGGTTCCTTTTAACTTCTTAGCAAGTTTAATTAATGGAAACAGGATGTGGATGCCCAGATGGGTATCACGAGCATTCACACCTACTTTTAACTTCTTAGCAAGTTTAATTAATGGAAACCTTTTCTTCGGTTTCCCGGTGTCAGGGCGAGCCTTTTAACTTCTTAGCAAGTTTAATTAATGGAAACCGGCGGCGGGCGGCGGAGGCCCACCAGTATATCATCTTTTAACTTCTTAGCAAGTTTAATTAATGGAAACTCAAAATCAAAGTCAGATTCTAGAAATTTTAAGTACGAAACAAAACTTTTAACTTCTTAGCAAGTTTAATTAATGGAAACCTCTTCTTTCAAGCTTTTTAGAAACCTGAAAAAGTTCTTCTTTTAACTTCTTAGCAAGTTTAATTAATGGAAACTGAATCTCATGATGTTTACCAGTTGAATTGTACAAAACTCTTTTAACTTCTTAGCAAGTTTAATTAATGGAAACATCTATAAATTCCTGTCCATTAAATCGCAGTTCCACTTCTTTTAACTTCTTAGCAAGTTTAATTAATGGAAACTCTTTATTTTATTTTCGTGGTTTTCCGAGCGTCATCAGCTTTTAACTTCTTAGCAAGTTTAATTAATGGAAACGAGTATTCACAGCCGTCCCCCCAGCCATACTTTTCTTTTAACTTCTTAGCAAGTTTAATTAATGGAAACTTCTAGTTCTTTTATTTTGCGTTTGTCAACAAAAGAAACTTTTAACTTCTTAGCAAGTTTAATTAATGGAAACCTCTTTGGATTGTAAGAACAATGAGCTAAAAAGAAAACTTTTAACTTCTTAGCAAGTTTAATTAATGGAAACCCACCATTATTTCCTGATGGTTGGCTTTTCTTTCTTCTTTTAACTTCTTAGCAAGTTTAATTAATGGAAACTTCTTTGAACCGGCACGCCGGTAGCTAAAGAAACACTTTTAACTTCTTAGCAAGTTTAATTAATGGAAACGCTTTTGATTTCTTGTAGCTGTTGCTCCTCTTGTCGAAGCTTTTAACTTCTTAGCAAGTTTAATTAATGGAAACGATTTATTAAATTAAAGGTGGCGACTAAATCCTTCATCTTTTAACTTCTTAGCAAGTTTAATTAATCGTCTTTTAACTTCTTAGCAAGTTTAATTAATGGAAACCTTTGTACTCAGCTTTACAGGAAAGGTTTTTCGGAGCCTTTTAACTTCTTAGCAAGTTTAATTAATGGAAACCATCCTAATAAGACCATTGGAAGTGGTTGTTCTGCTTTTAACTTCTTAGCAAGTTTAATTAATGGAAACACAAAACCCACGGCTTGTGTTTGTGTGGGATTTCTTTTAACTTCTTAGCAAGTTTAATTAATGGAAACTTTTTCTAAGGTTACTTTGCGGGTGTTGAGTTAGTGGGGTTGACCGACAGCGATCTGAGGTTAGTCTGCGGTCGCTGTTTGGGGGTTCTCAACATTTTTCGCGGGTTAGACACAATGAATTACTGAATTTGCATAGGGTTTAATGAGTTTAATTGTTGAATAAATGTAGCGCGATCACGCTGGTTAACTCCAAAAATTGTTACTGTTTGATAAGGTTCCTGTTGTGGGGGAAAATTAGATTTAATTAACACATAAGAAGGTGTAGAAGCAGTTTCTCCTTGTCGGCTGATTCGTCCGCCAACATTAGCATTTCCATTTCCTTTTTGATTGACACCTTTAAAGCCACTACTATAAAGGAAATCCAATCCTTCTCCCCGTACTTTTGACCCCAATCCTTCGTTTTGCCAATTATTGACAGTTCTAGGATATTTTAAACTAGGACAAGAAATTAAATAAATTTGAGTCTGACTATTCAAAACGTCTTGAGCGCGATTGCCCGGATTTCCGGGAGGACAATTAGCAGGATTTCCTATGGCAGACTGTAGGGCAAGCAAAGAATCTCTTACCTCTCTAAGAAACTGCTGCCATAGTTCTTGATTACAAGGTAGTTTTTTAGTGTCAACTTCCCAATGGCATCCCCTTAATCCTATTGGATTATTCCAATGCAACGATCGTCTCGATCCTCTCCCAATTCCTGCTAAATGAGAAGATAATTGCAATAGCTTTTCTGCTAAGTTGAGAGCATCCTGATTTTTAGCTTCTAGTAGAATATTACCTTCACAAAAATAAGGACGATTGCGATCACCTTTTTCCTCTTTCCAATCTACAGAAATACGAATTAGTCCTTCTTGAGCTTGCGGTTCAATAGTACCAAATAACCTACCTTCTAAATCTTTACATTGCTGCGGTGAATAAATACTTAATCCTACTGCACGAAACCAATAACGCAGCATCCCTCGCACTGCTACGGGACGAAATTCATTATTTCCCTGATATTGATTATCTTTAGTGGGAGGATTTGCGCCATATATCCCCTGCGTCCATAATTTAAAAGCATGGGAAGAGTGATGAGACAAACTAGAAGCAACAGATGTTCTACCATACCCCGCACTAACCCGCGAACCAATTCCTGCTGATAAAGCTAGTTGTAACCAATCTTTGACTGTGCTGACATCTTCTAATTTACCTCTGCTGGTGCGAGTCAACCCAATTAAAATCTCAGGTTCTTCCATTGACAACAGATAATGGGGGACAGATTGATAGCATACTCGGTTATTTTCCCAACTCCATTGAGGATTAGCTATATCTACAGTCAAACAAGGTGCAGTGGGAAAAGCATCAAGAAATTGAACGCAACCGATACCATCTTCTAGTGTCCCCAGAAGTCGATTTACCTCAGCTTCTAGTTGATGTTGTCTTGCCCAAGCTTTTACTACACCTTTTAAACTACTAGAAGGGATATAAGGTACACCATAGACTGGATGAAATACAGGAAGAAGTAACTCCTGAAAACCGCGCATTCCCCCTACACGCACCCTCCAGATGAATTCAACAGTCAGAGTTTCATCAGCTAATCGTTTAGTTTTCTCAGTTAATTGTTGGTATAAAGACTGACAAGTTTTATCCGCCGCCACCGCTTCTATTAAAACTGGTTTAGCTGTGTCATTATTATTAAATAATCGATGATTGAGTGCTTGTAGAGGACTGGTTAATTTCCGACTGGTTAGATTATTTGTTCTTGCTGTCGATCTTGTCGTTGCAGTAATGGGGGCAGCGGCTAACTGTCCAACTTTGAAATTAATCTTTTGATTTTTCCAGTGTGGCGGAAATTTGGCTTGTAATTTCTGCCATTTAGCACTTGCTTTTTCTTTCGCTTCTTCGTCAGAAAAATAAATAGTTATTTCTGTACCTATTTCTAACTGACTATCTTTATACAAGTCATAAAGAGGATTTTTATCTTTTTGGAGTTTTTCCAAAAATTTCTGCCATTCTTGTTGTGCCGTCATGATTGTTCTGCCTCTCCTAAGACTGCTGGCGACCAAAAAGACCACTCTTTTGCTAATTTAATTGCCAAGTGATTGAGGGCGGTATATTTTCTTAAAGGCATATGAATTAATGTGCCTTGATCATTAACATCAAAATCTGCCCCGCTAAACTCTTTGAGCTTAGTAAGAAATTTTTGATAAACTTTCCCTTTATAGCGTGTATCTTCGGCAGTTCCACCGAGAAATTTTTGCATATCTCCACTAAGTCGATGCAGTCCCCAAGTAGATATATAAGTGCTTAATCCTTGAACTAATCCACTAGCTTTTTTGTGGTAAGTTACTGCTAACTCACTTTTTATTTCAACTAAAGCGTTATGTGCTTGTTTGCTAAATTGACGCGAATCTAATTTCATTTTTGACTTCCTGTAGTAGTTTCAGTAGTTTCAATTGTTATTAGATCGCACCAACCGCGACCTAATCCTTCTAGACCTCCAAATTGTAGTTTATTTTTAAGTAATTCGCTAGTTTTTGCTCGAATATTCTGAGTATTTTCAGTTTGTTTCATAGGTTTCATTCCCCAAGGAAAGAAAAGTACAGTTTCAGGGGGAATGGCTTCTTCCGAGCGAAAAGAACCACCTTTAACAGTTTTTTCGCCTTCATTAAGAGCAACGCGCACTTCTCGCTGCAATCCCGTTTCTACCAAAGCAATACAGTCTTCATCATCCACAATCACTAGCTTTTTCAGAAGCTGATTAATCATCCCATTAGCATTAGTAAGATTTTGAAGAGATTGTGAGAGGCTATTAGAATCATTAGTATTTAGTTGCCCTAGGGCATTTTGTTTCAGAATTGCAGTTTGCAAGTAAAGGGGTTCGGGTGTAAAGCTAACTAAAGCTGGTATTGCTTCTGTAATTTGCTCTCGACAGTTTTGAATTAATTGAGTTAAAGGGGAATTTTGCAACCAACGATTCCAACGTTCTAGCCAGAGAGGACAGGTAATCCAGATTAAGTGATGACTTAAGGAAGCAATGGGGAAAAACAGGAGAGTTGCCTCAGCAAACCAAACTTCTCCTTCTGTGGGTTGTTGTCCATCTTTGATTTTTTGACCGAAAAACTGAGAGACTTCTTTTGCTAATGCTTTTTCTTCTTCACTTTGAGGATTGCTCAGTTCTAAGGCAGAGCGAATTTTACCTCTCAAGGAGGAAGCCGGAAGATAGGGAAACTCGGTATGGACTTCGCGGGCGATTCCCATTAAATTACCCTCATCAGCACTTCCGCCCGTGTGTAAAGGGGTCAGCAGATATAGATATGTTAAATAAGTATTCATAATGGTGTATTACCCCATAATAATTTACCATAGTTGAGTTTTTGAAAACTGGTTAACCAATTCCCCGTCGATTCAGGTTTAGGTAAGAGTGCCTCAGTTTCAGATGGAATCTGGTTAAAGATATAGACAGTCCCAGGTGGAACGAAGGCTCGTTGTGGTAATAAAGCAAATTCCTCATCTCCTTTTGCTTCTGAGTTAGGGGATGATGATCCCGAAGAAATCTGCGAAGCGGTGCGCTCCTGATTCTCTTTCCCACAGGAAATAACTAACTTGCGCCTAATTTGAGAAACACCACCCCACAATAAAGGACGATCGCTGACACATCCTGCTAAGATGGGTTGCCAATCACGGGGATAAACGCCATAAACGGCTTCCTCCTTAACCGCTAGTCCGGGGGTGAGTAAATAAGCAAAATCACCTGTTGTATTGGTCTTAGGATTAAGCAGTGTTTGATCAGCATCGGACAAAGTAAATGGGATGACAATCGCCCGATGTCCTTCTCCTCCCAACCGGACTACTGTTTCCCGTAACTTTATACTAATTCCCGCTACTAATCGCCAACCTGGTTTAAGACGAATCGCTACTTCAGTAAAATAGCCATCTTCATCTTTTACTTGTCGCTTATCCGCTTGCATTTGAATATGAGGCATAATCTGCACATTCCAAGGATCATCCTGAAATTGTGTAGGATCTTTAAGTTCTTTTCCTTGTAGATATTCGCTTAAAGCTTCTGCTGTAATCCAAGGATAGGGACGACAGAAAAATTCTCTTCTGTTCTCTTCTTCAACTAGCTCTCTAAAAGGAGCTACCATTGGAGCTAATCCCGCCTCGTCGAACAACAAATGTTCCCAAGCTTCATCTGTTCGATCAACAGGTTGAAGGCGTAAGGTTCGATGCCATTCGGGGGCTTGCTTTTCTAAATTATCTTCTTCTCTTTCCTCCTCTTTGGTTTCCTCATCTTTTGGCTGACTCTTTTTGCTCCAACTCACTGCAACTAAATCCTTAGGAGTGGGAAAACATAATCTATCTTGGGGACTTAAGAGAAATGGCCCCATAAAATCTAAATCTTTGACATCTTTGGATAAAGTCGAGCGCAATGCTTGAAAAACTGTACTGGGAAACGGGGGAAATAGTCCTTTTGCCCAAGCACTCTCCCCTGGACTAAAAGGTTTAGCTTCCCGAAATAGCAATACATCTAAAGGAGCGATCGCATACCAATACATTTGCTGTTCACCCATAGTTTATTACTCAGTTTCTCCCCATTTCATTTGTTGCATCCTTTTGTCATTCCAGAAAGCACTAAACCGCAAAAGATTAGCTAAATCCTTTTCTGTCGTGCCTAAAGGGACTTCTTTTTCGGTTTTATTTTTATTTACTTGATTATAGGTTTGATAAGCCCAGTTTTCCCACTGATCCAACCAATTGAGCAAGTTTTCTTGAATATGAGACTCTAGTGTTTGATCTCGACGGTTGATGATCACTTGTGCGGCTTTTCTAAATAGGCGATCGCTTTCAGTAACACAAGCATGACGGGGTAATTCTTCGGCTAATCGATAGAACAACGCACTTAAATCTTGCTGATCATACTGCATAAAATTCCACCATAAGTCTAATAACTCCCCTTTCATCAAGGCTTCTAAAGTATTACCCGAACCATAAATCACCCGAAAACAGAGTCCATCTTTTCCATATAACTTTTTAGCACGGTCTTTTTCAGCCGTCCACAGGCTTTCTAATACGGTAGGAAGAGGTACACTTTTATGGGCGATAACAATGCCTAGACTCATGGTTGCCCCATCTCCCATCGTAAAATAGGGACGTTGTTGTAATCCTTGCAGAGATTGTTTAGGAGTCCAGTACCCTCCCTCTGTGCTGAATTCTCTTTCTGGATCTGGGTCAGCACACCAAGCAGCACGAAGCGATCGCAAATAGCCCAATAAATCTGCTAGAGGTAACACTGCCATCACATCATCACCGCCACTATAGACGACTTTACCACAATAACGTTCTTCCGTAAGGTAGGGTACTAAGCGATTAGAAAAGTCTAATAAGGCGCGATTTAACCCGACATGGGTTGCTGGCCCCATGCGTTTTTGGGTTGCTAGTAAATCTGGGTAATCTTGATGATTTTTGACATTTTCTGTGATCGCATCTGTGATTAAATACTCTTTGTATTTCTTTAATTTTGACCCAGAGACATATTTCCCCATCCCATCCCCATCACCGAGGGCAATTACCCACCAATCGGCTGGACTTCCTTCGCCAAATTTTGCTTTTTTATGCGCTTCTTCAACTAAACTTCTTAATGTTGCTGTTTCTTGAGCGCTACAATTCATGTCATCAGCTAACCATTTACTGGAAAACATGACTCCATTAAAATTCTTTCCATTCCTATTTTCTGGATTAATTTGCCGATCAACTTTTGGTATCTGATAAGGACGACCATGAGTACGGGAGGCAAAAGTGTCTGCTTTGTTAGGTAATTGTTGGTTAATAAGCGTGTTAAGACAATTCCAATAGTTGCGTGTTTTTTGTCCTCCTTTTTTAAAATCTTCGTAAGCAAATCTTGCAGCAGCAATAGAACTTAAATTAGGAAAACGAATTAAATTATCATAGTTAGTATCATCTTCTTGCCCTAGATTAATTCCCAAAGATTCAGCAACTCCCCCATATCGCCAAGCCATGCGTTTTGTTAATTCGATCGCATTCAATTTTTCTGAGCCATTAAATAACCCTGGATAAACTTCAGCCATTAATCGCCAAAATAGACGCATTGATCGCGCGGAAAGTCCACCTCCATTTTTAAACTGCCCGTGATAATGTAATTGGGGATGGACTGCGCTAAACTGACCCGATAAAGTGGAACGTTCCCCAGGTGCTGTAGGAATTGCCCAAGTGCGGGTATTTTTTACGGCTTGAATAGACTGTCCCAAACGAGCTTGTAATGCCCCCCACCAAGTACCAGTGTTTATCTGTTCGTAAAGGTTTTCCTCGGCTGTTGTAGGTAGAGATTCAGCTAAATGAGGAGGGGCGATCACATTTTGCGCTTGTTTCCATTGCTGATAATTTTCCTCTGTGGGATTAATAGTTAATGGCTGCTCTGGATTGCCTAAAGGCATTGCAGTCCAGTAAGTTTCCCAAGTTTTTTCTATTTGTGCTTCCCAGAGTTTATTCCACTCCCAACAACTACCATGATGTCCTATCTGCCATTTTTTTAAATCTCGTTTACATATTTCTTGTTCGCTTAGAAACTCCTTTAATAATATTTCATCTATTTTCTGCTGATTTTTAGTATCTTTAAGAAACTCTAGGGTTCGTTTTTTGATATCTTCCCTAACTTTTTTGGCAATCTCTGACCATTCTTCTATTAAACATTTTTTTAATTTCTCTCCCAATTCTCTAGCTGCTTCTTTACCAGGAACTAAAGCCATAATCACATTAGGAAATCCAGCCGTACTTAAACTTGTAGAGATGCCATTATCAAATCTACCAACTGGAGATATTCCGTCTTGAAAACAAGCAAAATTAGCTGCAAAATCTGGATATTTTTTAACAATTAAAGCATCGATAATTTCTTGACTCCAAAGAGAAGGAGTAATCACAGCATCAGACCCATAAGTTTCGGCAATATACCAACAGAGTTTAACACTGAGATAGTGCAGTAGATAGGAACCTGCCCAAAAATCGACAAATTTTCGGGATGCTTTGATAAATTCTTGTACTGGGGAGAAGGTAAAGAGAAAAAGATAGGGATGTTGGGATTTACCTCCTTCTTGCCAATGTTCGGGATACATCGCCCCAACTAGAGCGGAAACTGTACTTTTGTAGCTATGTAGGGGACAATCAGGAAGGATGCTGTGAGCAGGATAGAGGAAAAAATCATTCTGGTTTTGTCGGATGAGTTCGGGATAAAATCGCCAAAACCACCAAAATAGTTTTTCTATATCTGTTTCTGAGGTAATTTCTGCGGGAATTTCTGGTCTTGAGTCTTGTGAAGTAATATTTCGAGTTTGTCCACTGATGGGATGTTTCACGCTATTAATATTAGTGCCTTGAGCCTCTCCTAGATTAACGCGATCAGAGGAACTAGCTATTTGCAGGGGTAACTTTTCTATCTGTCCTTGTAACTCTTCTGGGTGAATAGACTGTAATTGTTGCAAAATAGATTTGTCTTCTAGCAAGGCACAAAGTTTACGAGAATAGAAATTTTTTGAATTAATAGGGGACTCTGATTCTGGCATAATCATAAATTGCTAAGGCCTCTCTTTAAACTTTATCACGAAAACAAAGATAGTTAAGCAAAATAATTGATTAACTATACTGACAGGGGGACAAGCGAGCTAGAAAACTTGCCAACAAAGGCTTCTGGCTTCTCTCACTAGAAATAGATATAGCGATTCTAGGCAAAAAGCTAACGAAAGAACTAGGGATAGGAGCGAGCTTACTAGGAATTATTATTAATAAGTGAGAGATGGTGCGGCGAACTTTTTCGAGCTAAAACCATGAAAAGCTTATGCTATATGAATATTAGCCTTCTTGTCCCCCTGTCAGATTATTGATATAATTTATAGTTTTTTTCGAGATATTCTTTGATTTGCGCTCGTAAATCACTAGGCAAAATTACCTCTACATTCGGACCCCAACTACGCAATCGCATGATAACATTATGATCGCCAACACGATAGCAAAGCTTATAATAAACATCTTCGGAAGCGCAATTAACTTTTGCCAATAATTTTTCTCTTTGGATTTTTTTGGTGTTGTCTATTTCTGAGTCAATTTGCTCGATAATCATTTTCTTTACTTCTTGAATATTTTCGATTTTTTGAAAAGTAGAGTGACGGATTGTATTTTTAACATGACGCTGATAATAGTCTTGATCGAAACGCAATAACATCGTATTAAATTCACGATAAAAACTGAATCCATAAGCCAATTCTAATTGCTCTTGAATATAGTCGGGACTGTATAAATGATTAATTTTATCGTTTTTGTGTATCTGCGATCTAAGCTGTTTAGTTAGATCGGAAAAATCCCAAGCTATCTGTTTCAAAGATAGTATCCTTTCTAACCGGTAGCCATACCATTGAAGTGCTTGAGAACTGTTTTGATCTGGTGTTTCTCCAAAAGCATACAAATAATAGGCTCTCTGGGAATAATGAATAGAAACAGGATAAATAATGTAGTAATTTGTTGTATTTTTACTAGCACTATAGTATTTTATTTTAATAGGAGAAATTAGAGACTGTTTCCAAAATTCTTTTAAATTGTCTGCCCAATCTGCTACTTTATCCTGTAAAGCTTCAGGAACAATATATTCAGCTTGAATAAAAAATCTTTGATGTCCATTGATTTTATTTGTTAGTAGTTCAGCAATAGTAGATAGACCATCATTGAGAAAACTTAACCAATTATTTTCAGTAATTATATCATTATTGTGCTTAATTAAATTGCAATTATCTAATGAATTTAGAGATGAAGAGACAACTTTTTTATAGTGACCTTTAAGAGAAGCTGATTTAATTAATTTTGGCTGATTTAATTGGGCAAGTCGCTTAAAATTATTTCTTAAAGTTCGTTGGGTTACTTTAAAAATATAAGAAGATAAAATTTGTTGCAAATTTTCAGAGCTAAGTTGATATCTGGCAATTATTTGCTCTTGCCATTTTTGTTGATAAAATAGCGGATATTCTCCTAGTAGTAAATCTTCTAATTTTTTATTTTGAACATCTGGTATTTTTGTCCATAATTTATCTATCCAAGTAATACAGTCAAACCATTCTTGGTCTATTTCCACAAAAAAATCACTATTAAAATCATAAAAAGATTGCTCGATTATCCATAATCGTACAGCATTTTGTATTAAATTTAAGAAATTATCAATCTGTTTCTGATCAGACTTAGGATAATTCGCTAATCGAGCTAATTCAGGGACAAGTTCTTCTAGGGTTGTGATAGTAGGTAAGGACATAGCCAAGTTAGAGAAAGGGAAAAAGAGAGGGATTTTACTCCAATTATAAAAAAGGTAGGGAAACCCCCCTTTCCTTCCTTAAAGGGTGCATAAGGAAGAACAGAAATAACAGTCAGAACTTTGCAGATGGTCTATATTGGCTTTTAGCCAATTAGAATTGGGAAAATCATAAATCCAATCTAAACCAGAATCGATAGGGAGAAAGCCACTGATAATTCCGTGAATCACCCCTACTCCTGTGCTGGCACAAATATTATTTAACCAATAGACTGCTGGCGCGTCAATTCCTTGTAAATAACCAGCTTCAGAGGCAATGGCGGCGATCTCAGTCGGTGCAGACTCTAATGCCGCTTGTTGTAGATTAATAATATTGCCACACATCAAACACCAGCCACCCCCGAGCGGAGGAACGGTTACACGACAATAAAGACGAGGTTGATGATGGGGTTTGACTTCAATATGAGTCCCTAAACAAACCAACGGACGAGCATACTCTAAAGCTAATTCTTGAGCTACTTGTCGCGAGCGATGGTTATCTGTAGCGACGACGATTAAATCGGCTGTCGCTATTTCTGCTTTGGCTTTCTCATCTTCTACGGAAAGAGATAAGGCTTTAACATGAGAACCAATAGCATAAGTTCTTTTAATCAACCATTTAAGATAGTGAACTTTGTACCATCCTTGGTCTACCATTTCTTGAGTAGCAGCTGGCATTCGATTGAGATTTACTGTTTCTAAACGGTCATGATCAATAAATATCCAATTTTTGACCCCCAATCTGGCCAGTTGTTCAGCAAACACGGCTCCAATACCGCCACAACCAATAAGAGCGACTTTTAATTGATTCAGGTGTTTTTGTACAGTTTCTCCAAAAACTTTTTGTCGAGCAAAGATTAATTCTGTATCTTCGCCAGAAAAGTTACTATTGATTGGTGTTAACCAAGAACGACAGAATTCAATTGAAGTATGATTAGTTCCTTGACGATTCCAAATCCGAAATTTTGATTTTTCTAGGGACTCATTGAAGACTCCAGAAATCAAGCGAGGCTTTTCTTGGTAACAAGAAGCGAGAAACTTAGCGTATTCTGCTTCATAGCGATCATCCACACAAGAAAAGGAAGGAGTAGCATCGCCAAAATGGGTATGAATGTGAACTACATCTAATTTCCGAGTTTTACTTGAAGAGGAGGACTTCGAGAGAGCGCACAGATAAGTATCTAGTAAATACTGATGAAATTGCTGTTTGAGTACCAATCCACTAGCCGATTGATGTTCGTAACAATCAGCAGTAGGTACAACCCAAGCTTGAGGAATATATCTGACTTTTTTCTTAGATAGCTGATGGCGTTGACAGAAAAAGAAGCCAATTACTTCTTCTCTGTGTTGACGAGCATCCAGCATTGCTTGACGAAACTGTTTCCACATTAAGGGAGGGATGTGTAGTAATATATCTTGGGTTTTTAGTTGAGTATTCATGCTTGATTGATTATTTGGATGAATGAAGCTAATAGAGAAGATGGAAAGATTGCTTGAATCAATCTTCTACCCTTTTCCCACACTTTTAAGGCTAGGGTTTTATCAGAATTTCTTCTGTCGTCAGACGTTATTAATTGCGTGGCGTGCGGTGATAAATAGGGTAACGAGATTGTGTCCTCTTTCGGGATTATTACTAGGTCGCCAAGAATTGAGCCATTTATCTCGGTTAAACCCGCCTCCGAGTCCTACACAATACCAATACCAGCCTTCTTCACTTAAGAATGGTGCGCCGTAGTAACTTTGTCTGGTAAAGTGATGATCCCCTTCTCCGACCGTATCCCAAGGATAATTAAGGTAGCAGCCAATAGGAGGAAGCCGTGGATAATCTGGTGGTAATAAAAACAAAACATCAGAGTTAGAAACTTTGAATTTACTCGAAGACAAAGGCATTCTCTTAATTAAAATTGCTGTGTATTGCACGTCACCAATTGTTTTACTCCCAACCACAATAGTTTTGGCTACCTTGTCTAGTAATTTTAGTTCGGCACTTAGGCGTGTATTGAGAGTAAATTTAGTTGCATTACTACTAATAGTTATTGTCATTTTTTCTTTATCCTTTTACAATTTTAGGAACTGTCCAAACTTTTGAACCTTCTTTGAGAGCTTCTGTATCTTTCAAGGGTTTAGTGCCACCAAAGCCTTCTTCCATTACGTCATCATTGCCAATTTCTGGAAGTCGAGAACGTAAATCTTCAACCGTTGTTCCTTCCGGTAAATCAATTAGCTTGCCATTAACTATTGCTCGCATAAAAACTCCTGATTTGTTAATAAATGGATTCCTCAAGAAATGTTGGGTGTGCGCTCTTGATTAAAAATCTATTTGGGTCTTTGACTCAAAGCAATTTTCTTGACATTTCAGTCGATTGTCTTCTTCAACTAATTGATGATAAACGAGAGAAGACTTTGTTTTTTGTGGGTGCTTATTGAAAGGATAAATATCGAACCAATCGCAAAAATAAATAATTGCAATCATCAGTGAACTACCAAAAGTCAGCCACAATAATTTTGTCGGTATTTGTTTCTTGAGAGCAGTTAACTTATTTTCAATTTGAGTCAATTTCCTATTTTCTAAAAAGTCTAATTGCTGCTTTTGTTCTTTCAGGAGTAGTTCCATTCTTTTTAGGTCTCTTTGATAAGTTTTAGCATGATTTTCTTGTCTTTGTGTCCAGAGATTTTCTAAGTTTTCACAATTTTCTTTCAGGTATTGAATGTAAAGTTCAACTCGACGGATTAATTTTTCTCGCTTTACGTTTTCTGTTTGTTCTATTCTTTGTCCTAATTCTTCAAAGGAACTTTGCACTTTCTCAACTTCTTGATTAAGTTTTTCGAGTTGTTGCTTGAAGGGATCAAAATCCCCTTTTGGTTGACCAAATAATTTACCATTAATTATTTTCACGGTTACTCCATTCTTTTGTTTAAAGTTTGTCATCATGAAAGTAACTAATCAAACACATTGTTATTGCCAATACGATGATAATCTTGCGTCCCATTTTGGGCTTCAAAATCATCAAATAACTCTATCAAATCAATAACACTATTAGCAGAATTTTTCAAATCGTTACCGAGAGATTGTTCGACAGAAGCGACTTCAACTCGCATTCCTCGTCTTCTAAGTTTTTGTGCTAAATAAGCAAAATCAGAATCGCCAGTGACTAAAACGACAATATCTGGCTTCATTTCTAAAGCTAATTCAATAGCATCCATCGCCATTACTACATCAACATTGGTTTCGTAGTCATTACCTTTAGATTTGCCTTCTTTTGTAACAACTAAAAACCCATTACTTTTTGCCCAGTAGATAAATTTTTCTTTGGTTTTTCTTTGTTCAGCAAATCTTTCTTTATCTGGAGGTAACCCCAGATAAATTACCATTTCAATTAGTTCTCTTCCTTCCTGAGGATCGGCTAAATAATCACGGATTTTTTGCCAATTAATCTTACGATTAAAACTTTGAGCAGATATATGAGTATTATCGGCATCGGCAAAGACTAATACTCGACGCATAAATGTCATAAAGCTAACCTCTAAACTCCAATTTCATTAAACTACCCTCTAAGAAGAGGGGGTTTCCGATTTCATTTTTGCCAAATCATGGGTTGATATCTTTCTCTCTTTTTCATCAAACAAGAAATGTATTCTTGGACTTGAAGTTCTAAACAACTACGCAAACTAACTTGGCGTTGAGTTTGAGGATGGGTAAGTTCTAAAGATAGTTTTTCTTCCCAATATTTAAGGAACTTCTTCAGAGAATCTTGCTGTAAATAGACGGCACCTTGTTCATCTGGGTTAGTAAAGTTGTCTGGAGAAAAAATATTTTTGTTAACTAAGTAAACGACTAAAGAATCAACAATTTGAGCGCGAAATTCTTCCATTAAATCTAAAACTAAAGCAGGATGATTTTCTCCACAGGTATGCAAATTCCCAAAATGAGTATGTAATCCAGTTAGTTGTACAAGCGAAAAAAGATGCTGAAATAAAAGAGTGTAGCCAAAACTTAGTAAACTATTGATGGGATCTGTTGGAGGACGCATCGTTCTTTTGGTAAAGGAAAAATTTCCTTGAAATAAAGAACTTAAACCTTGAAAATAAATATTAGCAGCTTTTCCCTCATATCCCCTTAATGATTCTAAAGATTCAGCCCTATTTAAACTATTGATAATTTTTTTGAGATTGATAACGGCTGTTTTCGCTATCTCATTAGGATGACGACGCTGAAGACGCATCAATAAAATTCTAGAATTATGCACTTTCGCACGAACAATGGCATTAGCTTGTGTGTTAACAAAATCACTATTTTCTGCTTGTTTAACTTGTTGCGTTAAATAAGCAATTTTGGCTTGTATTTCCGACTGTAAATGTCCCAAGTAATATCCTTGAGGTGAATAATAAGTGATAGGAATATTATGGAATAGCGCTGCTTGTACCGCACCATCGGATAAATGACAGTAACCAAAAAGAATAATATTTTTAACTTGGTTCACTGGAACTTTAAAAAGTTGTTGTTGCTGCTGAAAAATTTGAAACTGTTGATGCTGAACTTTAAGAGAAGAACCTTGTTCTACTATATATAAAGTGGACATAAATTAATATAAGATATACTTTAAGGGTTAAAGTTGACAAAAAGATATTCAAAAACTAGCTTTGCACACTAGATAAGCTAAAGCTGGAATCGCATAGGGAGCATCTCATTTATGCAAGTGAGTAATTATACTTGCCCTAAAACTGTTTTCCAGTAAGACTTTCAAAATAGCTTGACATAAAGATTTAGGGGTTATAAAGGTGAGATGCTCTCGATCGCATAGGCATTAGCGTGGAACAATTCTATTGTTTCATGCCGATGGAATGGGGGGGGTTCTCAACATTTTTCGCGGGTTAGACACAATGGCTGAAAATTTAGAGTTTTCGTTGAGGTTAATAATGTCTATGCTTTTCAATATCCCACGAAAAATCGTTGTACAATCCTTATACAGCCTAGTTTTGCCAAGCTAGTCTTTTAACTTCTTAGCAAGTTTAATTAATGGAAACTGTTAGTGTTAGGGAGTTTTGAGGGTTCCGGCATCTTCTTTTAACTTCTTAGCAAGTTTAATTAATGGAAACGGCGAGCTTCCAGGCTTCCGTCTTTAACTGATAAACTTTTAACTTCTTAGCAAGTTTAATTAATGGAAACATTGGACTTTCGGAAACCGATTGTCTTCGGGATAGCGATTCTTTTAACTTCTTAGCAAGTTTAATTAATGGAAACTTTCTTGCTCCGGGCAGGGGCCTTCTTTGAGGACTATCTCTTTTAACTTCTTAGCAAGTTTAATTAATGGAAACCGATCTTGTTGCTATGCTCTTCGTGAGCCTGTAACCTTTTAACTTCTTAGCAAGTTTAATTAATGGAAACACTGCAATGTGGGTGGCAGTATAGAATACTGCTTTTCTTTTAACTTCTTAGCAAGTTTAATTAATGGAAACTTTCAGATAAGCGAGTTTCTGCTCCTCGTCCAAGGAAAACTTTTAACTTCTTAGCAAGTTTAATTAATGGAAACTAAAGGATTTTCAGGCTCTCGATCGCCTGGGAATTGTACTTTTAACTTCTTAGCAAGTTTAATTAATGGAAACGTTTGAACAGTACCATCTACGGAGATTGGCACTGTTACTTTTAACTTCTTAGCAAGTTTAATTAATGGAAACAAATTGACGTTGCTAGGGAAAAAACGAAAAAGGCTGACTTTTAACTTCTTAGCAAGTTTAATTAATGGAAACTTTCCATTTCTCTACGGGGAAAAGGTGCCGGCTTTTAACTTCTTAGCAAGTTTAATTAATGGAAACCCGGTTGGTGGCCCCCATTTCTAGCAAGTCGGGGTTCCCCGTCTTTTAACTTCTTAGCAAGTTTAATTAATGGAAACGCAGATCCACTCAACTGAGATTCGAGAGTCTGAGTCTTTTAACTTCTTAGCAAGTTTAATTAATGGAAACCTTTAATCTGTAGCATATAGCTAGCCTCGATAGTTTCTTTTAACTTCTTAGCAAGTTTAATTAATGGAAACAAATGTTTGCTTTAACTCCCGTCCTTATTTTTTCTTTTAACTTCTTAGCAAGTTTAATTAATGGAAACCTGCAACGACCCTTCATTTCGTGGTCAACAACGGAGAAACTTTTAACTTCTTAGCAAGTTTAATTAATGGAAACTCCCGGCCTAACAAAATACAGTCTCTTCTTTCAACTTTTAACTTCTTAGCAAGTTTAATTAATGGAAACCAAGTTAAATCATCGATATCGTCGTAGGTCTGCTCTGTCTTTTAACTTCTTAGCAAGTTTAATTAATGGAAACAAAAAATTCTGTTCTATGCAAGACGGCGCGGCCGCGTATCAGCTTTTAACTTCTTAGCAAGTTTAATTAATGGAAACCAAAATCCACCCGGTTAGCCGTTTGGCTTCTACCAACTTTTAACTTCTTAGCAAGTTTAATTAATGGAAACCCCACGTTCGCCTTGAGCAATCCACCCGGTTAGCCGTCTTTTAACTTCTTAGCAAGTTTAATTAATGGAAACATAAATACAAGCAAGTAAAGGTGTAACATGATAATCTTTTAACTTCTTAGCAAGTTTAATTAATGGAAACATCAAAAACCCTGCCACAAACCAGAAACCAGAAAGTACTTTTAACTTCTTAGCAAGTTTAATTAATGGAAACAAAAACGTGCTTTCACGTTTTTGGTATTTTTTTCATCTTTTAACTTCTTAGCAAGTTTAATTAATGGAAACAAATAGCAGCCGGTGGTGCCTACTTCCATTTTTGGAAGCTTTTAACTTCTTAGCAAGTTTAATTAATGGAAACAAGTCCAGTCGGATCCGGCGATGCCAGTACCGGAGGCTTTTAACTTCTTAGCAAGTTTAATTAATGGAAACTCACACCCTTTCACTCCGCAGAGGTCGAGAAGGGTTACTTTTAACTTCTTAGCAAGTTTAATTAATGGAAACCAAATTATACCTAGTAGGCATAAAATCATAATTACTCTTTTAACTTCTTAGCAAGTTTAATTAATGGAAACCAATAAAGTAAAGGTGTAACATGATAATACTCTGAATTCTTTTAACTTCTTAGCAAGTTTAATTAATGGAAACAATCGAACATCACAGAACCATCTGGCGTAACATAGCTTTTAACTTCTTAGCAAGTTTAATTAATGGAAACCAAAAACCTGCCGCGAACCCGAACCCTAAAGTCCTTTTAACTTCTTAGCAAGTTTAATTAATGGAAACAGAAAAGTAAAATCAAAAGAACGTAAACTGGTAATAACTTTTAACTTCTTAGCAAGTTTAATTAATGGAAACTTCATTTTGTCGAAGGTCAGAACCCCGATTATGCCGGCTTTTAACTTCTTAGCAAGTTTAATTAATGGAAACGGTGTTCTTTGAGCTCTTTGAGCTGGGGTTTGTCCAGCTTTTAACTTCTTAGCAAGTTTAATTAATGGAAACCACCATTACTAACCCCGCTGATACTAATAATAGTAGCAGAAGAACTTTTAACTTCTTAGCAAGTTTAATTAATGGAAACTCCGGATGGTGCACCCGGTACTGACAGGTGTCCGTATTTGTTTGGCTTTTAACTTCTTAGCAAGTTTAATTAATGGAAACAAAACCCTGCCGCGAACCCTAACCCTGCGGAAAGTAATAAACGCTTTTAACTTCTTAGCAAGTTTAATTAATGGAAACATTTTTTTTAACATGATGATTTTTCTTGATAAGGTTATCCCAGCACTTTTAACTTCTTAGCAAGTTTAATTAATGGAAACCACTGGCACGAGACCAACCGTAGCGGTCGTTATCTCCTTTTAACTTCTTAGCAAGTTTAATTAATGGAAACCGCCATAGATGAAAAAATCTGGGATCGTTTTTTTTTGCCTTTTAACTTCTTAGCAAGTTTAATTAATGGAAACGCTAGATACAGTATTACACCGTGTAGCACTGCTAAAACTTTTAACTTCTTAGCAAGTTTAATTAATGGAAACTTTTTTTTTGAGATCCGTTTTGAATTCCTCTTTTTTTCTTTTAACTTCTTAGCAAGTTTAATTAATGGAAACCCTCAACATATTTGCAGGTCACTCGGTTCTGCTCGAGTCTTTTAACTTCTTAGCAAGTTTAATTAATGGAAACTCAGGGGAACGTACCAACCGTCTTCTTCAACGCGAGAATCTTTTAACTTCTTAGCAAGTTTAATTAATGGAAACGATGAGCCGCCGAGAAAGATCACAATTTAAGAGCGAACGCTTTTAACTTCTTAGCAAGTTTAATTAATGGAAACCTTTGTGACAATCGTTAACTTGCGCCGATAGCGTCTTTTAACTTCTTAGCAAGTTTAATTAATGGAAACCTACACGGAAGGGGATTGGGGTAATCCCATCCCAGGGTGTTCCTTTTAACTTCTTAGCAAGTTTAATTAATGGAAACCGACACCCCAACAAGCGTCGTCGAGTTTAGAAACGGTATACTTTTAACTTCTTAGCAAGTTTAATTAATGGAAACCATTCTGCTGTTCATTTTTGATTCTAGATAAACTTCCAACTTTTAACTTCTTAGCAAGTTTAATTAATGGAAACCGTAATCCCACGTGCGCGAGATTGTTCCCCATAACTTTTAACTTCTTAGCAAGTTTAATTAATGGAAACACAAAGGGCCCCGATTAAGACCTTAGCCATAGCCACTTTTAACTTCTTAGCAAGTTTAATTAATGGAAACGAATCACCTTCTTGTGTTTCTGAGGTTTTGACATATGGTTTCTTTTAACTTCTTAGCAAGTTTAATTAATGGAAACTTTTGGGAACCGTTGAGGGGAAGACAACCTCCGATTCTTTTAACTTCTTAGCAAGTTTAATTAATGGAAACAAGGCTACTCCAAGGGGAGCAGTTAACGCGATTTCTACTTTTAACTTCTTAGCAAGTTTAATTAATGGAAACATTACTACCTTCTTAAATATCGCTATTGCTTTCATCTTTTAACTTCTTAGCAAGTTTAATTAATGGAAACGTTTTTGCCCTTGTAGCTGTTGTTTTTGGTCTAACGTAACTTTTAACTTCTTAGCAAGTTTAATTAATGGAAACATCTTCTTGTAGCTTGCCATGCCAATTCGGAACCATTCTTTTAACTTCTTAGCAAGTTTAATTAATGGAAACTTTTTCTCAAAGGCCCAGTCATGCATAGCTAGAATGCTTTTAACTTCTTAGCAAGTTTAATTAATGGAAACCTTATAAAAGCGACTATGATTAATTTTTTCATGGCTTTTAACTTCTTAGCAAGTTTAATTAATGGAAACAACCCCATATTCTCGAACTCATGAAGTTTTCGATGGTTCTTTTAACTTCTTAGCAAGTTTAATTAATGGAAACTCAAAAATGCACAAAGGGGGTGCCGTGCACCATACTTTTAACTTCTTAGCAAGTTTAATTAATGGAAACTGTTGCTGTGTTAAATTAGACGACTAGCGTAAGTTTTGCACCTTTTAACTTCTTAGCAAGTTTAATTAATGGAAACATTGAAACCTCTGTTTCCAGAAGTTATTAAGTTTTTCTTTTAACTTCTTAGCAAGTTTAATTAATGGAAACTCAAAGAATACGAGATTCACGAGAATCAGAAAGTTCTTTTAACTTCTTAGCAAGTTTAATTAATGGAAACAAAAACCATCTCGCCCTTTTCGTTGTAGTCGTATACTTTTAACTTCTTAGCAAGTTTAATTAATGGAAACATTGAGCAATCTGCTGTCCAACAGTCAAGTTCAAAAAACTTTTAACTTCTTAGCAAGTTTAATTAATGGAAACGTACACCAATCCGGCTAGGCAGTCTTCTTTTTGACACACTTTTAACTTCTTAGCAAGTTTAATTAATGGAAACGTATTTTGTCCGGCAATATATGCCTTTTCTTTGTTGTCTTTTAACTTCTTAGCAAGTTTAATTAATGGAAACTCTTTCTTCTAGGTCACTCAGTGTTGCACTGAGTCTTTTAACTTCTTAGCAAGTTTAATTAATGGAAACAAATGAGAGAAACTATGTTCTGCTAGTTTCCCCCCATCTTTTAACTTCTTAGCAAGTTTAATTAATGTGAAGCTAACGATTAGTGAATAAAAAATCTCCTACTTTAATTTTCTAAGGAGATTTTTTTACTAATAAAGGTGAGAGATAAGATTTTGTTTTTTCTAGATTACATAATATTGTGGAGGGGGTTCAGGGTGTTTGCTACCGATAGTTAAAGTTTTTGAGGTAGCATCTTTTGAGAGCCAATAAAATCTAACATTATCTTCTTCTGGTTTAACTTTTTTTTTGACTTTTTCATAAAGTTCTCGCATTTCCGCTAAAGATAAAAAGCACTCAAACACAGAAAACTGTACTCTTTTGCCGTATCCTTCCAGAAAGTTAGATAATTTAGTGCGTCTTTTATTGTCAGGAATATCGTAAACAATTAATACTAACATTAGGAGGCTCGAAAGAAAGGTTCATAGGCTATAGATGACAGCAAGCTACGTTTATACAGCCGAATTTGTAATTGAATGGCTTCTCGGTAAGAAATCTGAGATGAAATTTGAGAGTGGGTAACTTTTTCAGTCATTCGCTTCTCAAATTGATTCAGGAATAGTCGTCTCCCCTGTTCAGTTAAATAGATTCCTGGCTTTTCAGTTAAAGATTCAAAATCTTTAGATTTTAGGATAGATTGGTTAAATAAAGTTAACATTAAACTATCAACAATGGGCGACCGAAATTCTTCCATTAAATCGAAAGCTAAATAAGGTTTTTTCTTTTCACCATAATGAAAGTTACCCAAATAAGGAGAAAGACCTTCAGCAATAATTAAACTGAGAACATTGTTAAATAAAAGAGTGTAGCCAAAGCTTAAAAGAGCATTGACTGGATCAGTGGGAGGTTGACGATGACGTTGAGAAAAATTAAAGTCTGGGTTGATTATTAATTGTCCCAAAGCGGAAAAATAGCGAGCAGCACTAATCCCTTCGTAACCTCTTAAACTGTCAATATTATCTACCAATTTCAAGGCTTCAAGATCAGTATTAATCCCTGAAATTGCCTGTTCAATGTCTAAAATATTGCGCTGACGATTTAATCTTAGTAATAATTGTTTAGAATTGATTAACTTGCCTCGAACAATAGCTTTGGATGTATTCAATTGAAATTGGTGATCATTCTGGTGTTGAAACTGTAGTAATTCCACATTCAAATTAGATGCTTCTTTACTCCAAAGGTGTCCTTTATATCGCCCAGAAAGACTGAGGAACAAGACAGCAATTCGTGATTCTAAACAGGTAGCGATCGCTGGAGTAGATAAATTAATATTGCCAAACAGAAGAATTCTTTCCACATCTCGAATGGGGACTTCTATTTTATCCTTGTCTGGTACATGAATAAGAAACCGAAACTGTTCTTTCAACAAGCTTGTTCCCTGTTCTAGTAAATATAATGTAGCCATTGTCTGATTCCAAACATTTTTTTGAGGACGTGGCGCAACTTGTATTTGTTGTTGCTTCGGATTGGAAGTATTAGTGAGGGTTTTAATTTCCACAGAAGACATGATTAATTGCCGAGATATTTCTTCTTTTTCTGGTTGTAACTCTTCTGCGTCTGAACTTTTTTTTTTCCTGATAAACATTCTCCGACTCTCTGTGTTTCCCCATCTCCTCGTTTTTTCTTGGGTTTATCTACAGGAAAAATAGCATTTTCTAAAAAGCCATGACCTAGAAAACAAAACCCGTGTTCAAAGTCAGTAAGTTGGGTTTTATCACGATTAATATTGAGCTTAAGAGAATGAAGTAGATCAACAACTTCCGAGTAAGCTTGTCTAATTCTTTCTTGAGTACGAGCTAAAATTAAAAAATCATCTGCATAGCGTACTAATTTAATATCCGAATTAGCAATAGTGTGATCAAATTTATCTAAATAGATATTAGCAAGCAAAGGAGAAATAACCGAGCCTTGAGGTATTCCTTTCTTTGGTAATTTCAATCCTTGCTCGCTTAATATCCCTGAAGAAATCCAAGCTTTGATCAGACATAAAATACCAGGGTGATCGATATATTGACGTAATTGGACAAGCAAGATCTGATGATCGATATTATCGAAATACTGAACGATATCTGCATCTAACACCCATCGATATCCGAGATCACGCCAATCAGCGACTTTTTCTACCGCCTGAATATAAGATAGATTAGGACGATAAGCAAAACTACAAGGAGAAAAATGAGGTTCAACCAGAGGAGAAAGCACATTTAAAAGAGCTTGTTGAACAATTCGTTCTCTAACGGTTGGAATTCTTAATTCTCGCCATTTACCTCCTTCTTTAGGAATTTTGACTTGTTTGTAAGGGTGAGGGCAATAAGTGCTATTAGCGACTGCTTCTCTTAATTGAACAAGATTAAAATCTTGATTTTGAGCAAAATCATCAATCGTTTCAGCGTCAACTCCCGCACAACCGTTATTTTCTTTGACTTTCAACCAAGCTTGTTGGAAGTTAGACAAATTGAGAAAGTCATTAACGATGGTTATCATCAGGCAAATCCCAAGAAAAATAGAATCAAGAAATTCTATAAATCTCTCGGAATGACCTCTTTCCCTAATCAATGCCTTCCTTATTCGGATAGAGACTGGATGGAATAAAGCCACTCAAAGGTAAGCTAGGTAAGGACTTGAGAAATTGAAGGCTCTTCTAGGTTGTGTGTGAGGATGGTATAATATTAATACAGAACAGGAGGTGGGTTATGTGGATAAATTTTAATCAACTCCTCGATTTACCAAATGTAACAGGTTCTTCAGTTTGTGTTATGCAATGGAGGGGAGTTATAAGGGTTCCATCCCTTATAGAATCCATTTGGTATCTTTTATAATGTAGATGCCCTTGCTGAAAAGGTGACGCGAAAACCTTGTCCATTATAGGTTTCAGGGGAGAGAGTCTCTAGCCTGCGCGAGCG
>VYLT01000029.1_pt1 | contig 32459 bp, 29 predicted proteins | sample 5114261 | NCBI WGS metagenome assembly VYLT01 (sample SAMN12291815, study PRJNA351875) | freshwater metagenome | isolation source: freshwater lake | place: USA: Michigan, Little Long Lake | collected 2011-07-12 | reverse complement strand
AGCACAAATTGGATGTAATCCTCGGCTTGCACTTTCGCAGCGTTCATACATCAGTTATACCCTACTTTTCCTCTCGGCGCAAGTTTCTTAAAATGTCAACTGCGTAACTCCTATTGAAGTAGAAAATGCGGTATTTTCCGGGGTTTCGGGGGTGGGTTCGATTCCCATATATTCCCGTGTACATTTGTACAGTATATCGCTTTGATTCGTAGAGTCTGGACTTGGAACCTCGACGCATCGCAAACGGGTGGGAAGCGGTTCGTTGAGGTATCCTAAGCCTAACTTTAGATTTTCCTGATCCTATCCTCCGCTTTTCAGCAGCCATTTCTTGGCAAATTCGATGGCTTCTTTGCGGTCTTCGTCGGTGACTTTGTGGGCGATGCCTTTGTTGATTCGGACGACAAGTTTGTCTTCGCATTTGGCGTTTTTGTAGGCTTTTGTAACACTCTCGATGGCGATTTTGGAACCTTCGATAGGGCAGTTCGGGTCCAGTTCGCCATTCGCAATAAACAGGGGTCGGCCTGCGTATAACGGGAGGAGGTTGGGGCAATCGAAATCGTCTAGAATACCGGGGATGATTTTGTTCCAAAGGGTGCGACAGACCTTTTGGTTTACTTTCTCTTCGTTGAGGTCTTTGGCGGCGGTTTCGTGGGTGGCTTTGATGGTGTTCGCACGGCCTGCCCACTTGTCATTCTCTAAACTCCATTTGAAACTCTGCACCGCAATCAAGGGAAGGGCGACGGCGACCCGTTCGTCTACCGAAGAGGCTAAATAGGTTTGGATACCCCCCATGCTGATGCCCAACATCCCGATGAGTCTCGGGTTCACGTCAGGTCGCTTTTCGACGTAATCCAACACACGCCACAAGTCCCAGACCGTATCGTAATAAAAAGGGTGTTCCATCGGTTTGCCTTCGGGGGTTTGCCATGCCTTTGTGATCGCTTTCACATAGGCTTCGGCACCCTTCGATTCCGGGACGCGAGCGCCATGATAACGGGCATCGATCGCGAGTGCAAGAAACCCGTGCGAGGCAAATTCTTTTAGCCAATCAGCCATGCCGTCTTTACTGCCACCCGTCCCGTGCAGAAGAATCATCACGGGTCGGGGTGATTTGCTCTCGGCTTTCAGTTGCACAATGCGAATGGGAACCCGTTCGATAGTCCCGTCGGCTTTTTTCTCGCTGGCAATGCTCAGAACTTCGATTCGGTAATCGCCAGCTACTTGCGGGTCTTTTTCGTTCTTGGGGTCGAGTGGGACCTTTGGCCGGTCTAACTGCTGAAGAAAGGCTAATTTGGCCTTTTCGGGTGGCAGGGGTTTTTTATCTTGCGCCTGCAAAGGCACGGCGAATAAACAGAGCAGAAAGGGGAGGGTACGCATCGTTTCACGAGTTGTTAGTTGTCTGTTGTTTGTTGTGAGAAAAGAAAAGCACTTCGCCAAGTGGAATCGAGAACGATTTCCTTCAAAGTGAATCCGCTCGATCTGCTTTGGGAAAGGTCTCAGTGCAGTTCACCCAAGAAAAGCGTGCGGGTGTTTTCTTCAAAGACCATTTGGTGATATTCTTTTGGAATAGCCTCTGCGATCATCTCGGCGTAGGGACGCATCGAGATTAAAGGCCAGTCGGTCCCGTACAGGAAACGGGTTGGCCTTTCGGCATATCGGAACGCCGTTCGTATTTTCGTTTGAATATCGATTCGGGCTGAAAGTCGCTCTTCGTCTTCTGCTTCGCTTTCGCTTCCACCTCCACCTGAAATCCACATTCCCGAAAGGTCGGTCCAGACGTTCATGTTCTTGTAAATCACTTCGGCAGCATCGACCGTCCACGGGTTTCCCAAATGGCACATCACAAAACGTGTGTGCGGAAAATCGACCGCAATTTCATCGATAGTCAACGGGTGGGCATACTTGAGCTTGGCATACGGGGAGAAATTATCCCCTGTGTGTAAGAACACCGGAATGCGATAACGCGATGCCAATTCGTAATAGGGGTAGTAGCCCGGATCGTAGGCATAGTGATGCACGTACCCCAGATAGACCTTGAACGCCACAACCTGTTTGGTTTGCACGGCTCGTTCGACGGCCTTCATGTGAGAAGGGTCAGCAGAACGGATCGGATCGAGAATGCCGATAGCCCGTAAACTCGGAACGTATTTCGCAATCTCAAGGGTTTTGTTTACACCAACGGGGTCATTGTCATCGGGCCAAGAACCCATCGCACAAACCATCTGTGTGCCAGATTGTTCCATCTGTTCGGAGACAATACGCGACACCGATTCGATATTTCCACGAAGCACCGACGAGAGCGCGCCCACACCCGGCAAACCCGGCGGAACAACGTGAATATGACAATCGATCATGTAAATACCCAAAAACAAGCTGGGGCTATTGGTTTTGTTAGACCGGTGCGCAAGCAACGGTAGCTCGCTGTCTAAATCCAAAACCGATGCGCGAGCAACGGTCTAACAAAACCAAAATTCTCTCTACTCTTCTTGAGTGTATCGAAACAAGTCTTGCAATCACCCTAATCGTTATAACCGACATCGGAATTCTTACGGCTGCCCTTGTCAAATGTTCAGTAGTTGGGATAGTATGGGGTGATTGTCGATAAGACCTTAACGTATTTTGAACTCTGGTGAGCTATGCCCGCCGTAACGAAAGATTGGTTTTTAATTCCGCACGACGCCCAGCAGATCGAAAAACTGCGACGGGAGGTTCAGTGTTTGCCGATTGTTGCCCAACTTCTGTTGAATCGCGGGCTGCATGAGGAACTCCGTGCCAAGCTCTTTTTGGGGAGCGCTCTTACGAATCTTTTGCCACCGTTGCAACTTCCGGGAATTGTTGAAGCCGTCGAGCTTTTGCACACTGCCGTCCGCACTGAGAAAAAGATTGTCATCTACGGCGATTACGATGTTGATGGCACGACGGGTACGGCTATCCTTTTGAACCTGTTGCAAGCTATCGGGGCCAAGTGCGATTTCTACGTTCCGCATCGACTTGAAGAGGGCTACGGGCTAAACGAAGAAGCCTTGCGTAAACTCGCCTCGCAAGGGGCGCAAATGGTCGTCACGGTCGATTGCGGGATTACCTCGGTGCATGAGGCAACCGTTGCGAAGGAATTGGGAATTCAACTCATCATCACCGACCACCATGAGATGAAGGAAACCCTCCCAAGTGCTGATGTCCTTGTTCACCCACGATTGCCCAACACCAATTACCCCTTCGGGACGTTAAGCGGAGCAGGCGTCGCGTTTAAGTTAGCATGGGCACTGGCTGTGCGTTATTGCGGAACCGAGAAGGTCACCCCTCACATCCGCGAAGTCCTTTTGAATGCGTTGTCGCTGGCATCGCTTGGCTTGATTGCCGACGTGGTGCCGTTGCACGACGAGAATCGAATCTTGGTCAAAGCAGGATTGAACCGGATTAACGAGAATCCGACGATTGGCCTTCGCACGTTGCTCGAAGTGGCCGAACTGGGGGGCGATAAAAAGGTCCGTTCCGAAGATATTGCCTTCCGAATTGCTCCGCGAATCAATGTTGCCGGGCGATTGGGTTGCGCTCGCCTTGTGGTTGAGTTGTTTACGACAAATGACACTGGGCATGCCCGAACGGTTTCTGATTTTCTCGATTCGCAAAACAAGGAACGCCAAGCAATCGAAAAAGGAATGACCGACCAAGCCAAAGAACTCGCCGAGAATGTCAAAGCTCACGAACGTTCCGGTGTCGTTTTGTTCCGACCCGATTGGCACCCCGGTATCGTCGGGATCGTGGCAAGTCGCATGGTCGAATATCTTGGCAAGCCTGTGATCCTCCTTGCAGGGTTGGAGAAGTCCGATCTGGCATCGGGTTCGGGTCGCTCGATTCCGGGATTGGCACTCAACGAGGCTCTCAAAGCCTGTGGCGAACACCTGTTATCGCACGGGGGGCACGCAATGGCGGTGGGCATGAAAGTCCATCAAGATAAAATCCAGACCTTTGCGGAAGCGTTTGATTCTTACGTCAAAGAGCACTTCCCAAAAGGTGGCATACCAAGACCGTGTTTGCGTATCGATGCCGAACTTCCATTGATCGCCGTAACTTCAGGTTTGGTCGATTCGCTTGAGAAAATGGAACCTTACGGGGCCGAAAATGCCCGCCCCAAATTCCTTGTCGGCGACGTGATGGTCTCGAACCTTCGTCGAATTGGCGGGGGCGAACGTCACCTGAGCTTCTTGGTCAAACAGGGCAGCACATCGATGCGAGCCGTTGCATGGAACATGGGCGACCGACACGACGAGCTGCTCTCCGGTGGAGGACACGCCTGCCTTGTATTCACACCGAAAATCAACGAATGGAACGGCATGCGAAAAGTCGAAATGGAAGTCTTCGACTTTCAACCGCAAGCCCAAGCCAAACTGGTGAGCGGAGGGTAGGCGTCGTTTGTTTCCGCCTTGCTTTCTCCACTCGCAAAAAGATTTTCTAAAAATTGGAGAAGAAAACCCGTTGGCGAAACCAAGATTTTTTCTCCGTCGGACTCACCCGTTATCTGAACCGCAATCGGGTTCTATCTTATTCTCCCATAATGCTTTAGAACATCAACTTTCTGCCTGCATAACTTACGCAATCGGGTTAAACCCCTCTAAATTACCTATTCTACCCCATTCTCTGAGGTTCAATCTCTTGACAGTGTCATCTATCACAAAGTAAACTCGATAAATAGACTATCTCTCACCGGTTTCCCAATCTCCTGCATTCTTCAGAGGGGAACCGATGCTTATTTGAGTCGGGGACGAAACTCGTGAAGGCAATTATTTCGGATATTCACGGCAATCTCGAAGCGCTCTTAGCCGTGCTGGAAGACATTAAGACCCAGAACGTCGATGAGGGGATTTATTGCCTCGGCGACGTGATTGGTTACGGTCCGAATCCACGCGAGTGCATTGACCTTGTCATGGGGTGCAAGCTCGTCCTTTTGGGCAATCACGATCAAGGAGCCTTGTTCGATCCAGATGGCTTTAACCCCGCAGCAGAACGGGCGATCATGTGGACACGGTCGCAGTTGGAGCTTCCTTCGGAATCGCGTCAGGTGCGAGAAAAGCGTTGGGAGTTCCTTGCCGAGCGTCCTCGGTCGGTTCGAGAACCGGGTAACCTGTTTGTGCATGGTTCGGCACGCAACCCGTTGAACGAATACGTCTTCCCTGAAGATGTGTACAACCAACGCAAGATGGAAAAGATATTTGCCCTTGTCGAACGCTATTGTTTTCAGGGGCACACCCACGTCCCCGGTGTCTTTACCGACAATCTCCAATTTGTCACACCCGATGATGTCGGTGGAGTCTACAAACTGGAAGGGCGTAAGATTCTCTGCAACGTCGGTTCGGTTGGCCAACCCCGTGACATGAACTCCAAAGCCTGTTATGTGCTTTACGATGGTGAAAGTATTCGTTACCGCCGAGTCGAATACGATTTCGAGAAGACCATCCAGAAGATTTACGAGATCGACGATTTAGACAACTTCCTCGGCGACCGTCTCCGCGACGGGCGATAAGAACCCTCAGCAGTATTCAAATTCAAAGTCGTCGCAGGGGAGGCACATGACCTCCCCTGTTCGTTTGCGTAGGCTCAGAAGTTCGTAGCGGTTGCGACTTGTCAATTCAAAAGGGAGCTTTTTGCGTTTGTATTTTCTTCCCGGAAGATCAGGATTAACACAGATTTTTCCGCACCGATCACAGGTGACAAAAAGGGGAGACATCCCCCAGAGTTGCATAACCTCTTCGGTCTTGGCGATCACTTCAGAGGAAAAGCCAAGATCGATTAGCCGTTGGCGGTCGAGCGGGGTCATGCAACCCTCGGGGGTAAAATCAGCTTACGCCAGCGTCTGATAAGAGTTGAGTAAATGCCGGATCGGTCGAGGTTGCACCTGCTTTGAGAGCCAAGAGGAAGGCTTTTTCGGAATCGTCAACCTTGCCATCGGCAAAGATGAACTTACGCAGCCAAGCCGCTTCTTTGGCATCAATCGACTTGTCGGCCAAAATCACCGGAGTGAGGGCTGCGAAGACGAATTGGTCGAACGCTTGCACGGTCTTGGTTGAATTTTTGCGAAGGTCGAGAAGCCACTCGATTTCGCTGCGGTCGAGTTTGCCATCAGCAAGAAACTCAGCCTTGATGATCTCGGTTTCTTTGGTGTCGATGTAACCATCGGCAAGAGCCAATGCCTTTGCTAATTTACGCCAGTCGGCCATGTGAATACCCTCTTTAAGTTAGAGTGACAGAGATAGTTATAGCCTTATTCGCAAGTTGATAGGTGATATTTTCAAGAGGAGCAAAATTTTCTCTCTTTTTCGACAAACCTGCGGGGCTTACCCGATCCTACTCAGAGTGAGTACAATACCTCTGGGGGGCTTCTCATGCAGCATGTGACCGGTTGGGATGAGTTTTCGCAGCGTGAACCGAACGTCGTTTTGGCCCTCGCGGGGATGACAACACTGGAACATCTGTTGGGATGGTTTCCGAGTGTCGGGGTTGATCTTTCCAAGATGGATATGATTGCTCAAGACGAGTATTGCCACGATCTGATAGTTCCGTTACCCGAAGCCAAGTGGTACGTTTTCGGCATGACCTGATTCGGCGTGATTACCGAAATCTCCGTGTGGGATTCTTGCCCCGATGCCCAACAACTTTTGCAGTGGCGTGTTGAAAGGGGATATGTGCCGACCCCTTCGCTAATGAAAGATGGGCCAGAAATTTTAGGTTACGCAAGCTGTCTGGTTCCTAAAAAATAGGTGAGGAGAAATACATGCCGTACTATCGACAACTAGGCTCGCTTCCACCGAAACGCCACACCAAACACCGGCGGGAGGGGGGGTATAAAAACGAAGGGCTTTTTTACGAAGAAGTCGTAACCACAATGGGTTTCTCGCGGGCGTATTCGATTGCGTATCACCTCAAGCCACCAACACGGGTTTCCAAAGTTGAAGCGGTTGGCAACGTTGAAATACCCTTTGTCCAGTACGATCAACTTCGGCACATTCACACCAAAACAAGGGCGTTGCCTTATCAAGGCGATATTCTGACGGGGCGTATCCCGATTTACGGAAACGGCGACGTACTGATTTCCCGTTGTCGCCCGAGTCTGGTACAGAAGGAACTTTATCGCAATGCTGCTGCCGACGAGATTATCTTTGTCCATTCGGGGATGGGAAAATTAGTCACCATGTTTGGCGAGATTGAATTTAAGCCGTTCGATTATTTAGTAATTCCGCGAACTGTGACATATCGTTTGGATTTCAATAACGATAACCCGCTTGATTTATTAGTAATCGAAACCCCTCACATGGTCGGGTTTCCGCCACGCTATCACAATCCCGATGGTCAATTCCGAATGGGTGCCCCGTTTGGCGAACGGGATATTCGTGGACCAAGTTCGCTCGTTGTCGAAGATCGAGAAGAACCCACACCGATCCTGATTAAGGACGGCCAACGGTTGACCCGTTACACGATGGCTCATCATCCGTTTGATGTGATTGGCTGGGATGGGATGGTCTATCCTTTTGCCTTCAATGCCGACGATTTTGAGCCGATTACGGGGGCGATTCACCAACCTCCCCCCATTCACCAGACCTTTGAAACATCGGGCTTTGTGGTCTGTACCTTTGCCCCGCGAATGCTCGACTATCACCCTGATGCCATCAAAGTGCCCTACGCACACAGCAACGTCGAATCGGACGAAGTGTTATTTTATGTGCGAGGTGACTTTAAGAGCCGTCGCGGGGTCGAAATCGGTTCGTTTACCCTCCACCCGCGAGGCATTCCACACGGCCCTCACCCCGGCACGATCATTGCAAGCGACAAGGCTACCCGCACCGATGAACTTGCCGTGATGGTCGATACCTTCCGACCTTTGCAATTAACCAAATACGCCCTCGAAATGGACGACCCAAAATATCCCTATTCGTGGTTGGATTAACGAAAGGATTTTCGTTCAAGAATAACGGTTACACAATTGGTACCGAAAGTTCCTTCAAGTTCTGCGTTGAAGAGTAACACTCCAGAGGGTATTCTGATGGTTTCTCGATTCTTGCTGGTTATAGGATTAGCCGTTTGCGGTTCGGTTGTATTTGCTGCTCCTGCCCCAAAAATACCCGACAAACTCCCGATTAAAGAACTCCCTGACAATGTCTTGAAGGCGTGGAAGACTGCGGGGGCCGAAATTGGTTGGATGAAGTTGGAACCTTCACAGTACGACCTTTCCACATTTGAAAAGACAAGAAACCTCAAAGAAGCGCCAAAAGAGCTTTGGCTTCCGGCATTTCAATTTCTGAAGTGGCCCGGCGACAACCTCTCGAAACTTCCGGTTCCAGAAACCCTTTTTGGGCTATCGATAGATAATGCTGATGAAGATGATTTTGAATTGAGAAAAGAACATTTTGCCGAACTGAAACGATTCAAGACCTTAGCCCATCTGGAATTATTTGAAACTAAAACGACCCTTGAAGATATTGGTGTTCTCAAAGAATTAAAGTATCTGGTCACGTTGACTCTTGAATCGAATGCGGTTACAACAAAAGGGCTCGATAGCTTGAAAGCACTTTCTTCCCTACGAAATTTAGTGATTATTGAAGATATAGCAGACAAAGATTGGGAAGGAATAAAAGTCGTTACGCAGATAACCTCTTTGACAATAAGAAATTCCTATGTTGGGAATGATGGCCTGACGAGTCTGGGTAAATTAACGGGCTTGCTCTCCTTATCTATCGAAGATGAAGATATTACCGATGACGGATTGAAAGCTCTTAAAGACCTCAAAAAATTGAAATCCCTCAAACTGGCGTCGGACAAGATAACTGGTGCAGGAATAAAAGAGGTTGCAAAACTCGATCAGCTACGCAAATTAGATTTAGTCCTTACAAGTATTGATAATGATGCTCTGAAAGAGCTTTCGGTATTGAAAGATATCGAGATTCTGAATCTTGGTAGCGAAAACATTACCGATGAGGGTATGCAACACCTCAAGGGGATGACTAACCTCGTCGAGCTTTCGTTGGTCGCAACGGTAGTGACTGACGAAGGTTTGAAGGTTGTTACCAATTTTTCTGAATTACGGCATTTAGACCTGAACGGCCTTGTTGGTGTGACCGACGCTGGTCTAAAACACCTTTCAGGATTGAAGAAATTGAAGTGGCTTGACCTTGGGGAAACAAGTGTTTCCTCAAAAGGATTGAAGAGTTTAGCGGGTAAAAAACTTCAACATCTGGAACTCCCCGAAAAGTTATATCGCGATGCCAACCTAAAAAATTACTTGAACGCAATCGAAGTCGAAAAGAAGTTAGACCTTCAAGGGTGGAACCTAACCGACTCCTCGATTGCGGTTATTGCCGGTTACAAAGACCTTGAAGAGCTTGATTTACGAACTTCCAGAAAGTTAACCGAAAAAGGTTTGGCCCCACTCCTCGCATTAACAAAACTCAACTCAATCACCTTAAGCCCAAAAGTTGCAACGGCAAACGTGAAAAAAGAATTTGCAAAAACCCTCCCCGGATGTAAAGTTCATGTCGCTTTGGGTGACGAAGGTAAATTACGAAATATCAAGTAACCTCACCACCATCACACTAATATCCCGTCCTGCATTCGCACAATTTTTTCGCAAGCACGTTTTGCTAATTCCTCATCGTGAGTGACCATAATTCGTGTTGCGCCGGTTCGTTTGGCCTGTTCAAGTAACACCTCCATGATACTTTCACCCGTTGCCGAATCTAAATTGCCAGTGGGTTCGTCGGCAAGCAACAGCGTCGGTTTATGCACTATCGCACGGGCGATGGCAACCCGTTGGCGTTCCCCGCCAGAAAGCTGGTTTGGGTAGTGGGTTAACCTGTGCGATAGCCCGACGGCATCCAAAGCCTCTTGAGCGAGCTTGCGACGGTCTGTGCGTGAGTATCCCCCGAGGGTGAGGGGGAGTTCGACATTCTCAAGGGTGTTCTTGCTTGGTATAAGGTGGAATGCTTGAAAGATAATACCGATTTTAGTGAGACGAAATTGGGCACGCACATCGGAAGAGGCATCGGCAAGGTTCAACCCCGCTACGCGAATGCTCCCCGAAGTCGGCTCGTCAAGTGCGCCGATCAAGTGCAAAAGGGTCGATTTACCCGAACCCGATTTACCCAAAATCGCCAACGATTGCTGCGGTTCTAACGAAAGGGAAACCCCTCGCAGAACATCCGTCGTTCCAAACGATTTCGATAGGTTCGTGATTTCAACCATGTATTTTCTCTACCCACTAACCACTAACGATTAAGGTTTTGTAGGTGCAGACGGGTGATTGACCATGTTTGAAATGCGATGAGCCAGAGGATGTATTGAATCTCGACGGTTTCGAGCGAGAGGAAGAATGCCCCGAAGCAGTAGACAACTAATCCTCCGATAGCACAGTTAGCGACGCCGTATCCAAACTCGGCTTCTTGCGATCCTGTGCCGAGGTGAGGTCTGAGAGCATTTCTGATTCGGAAACTTAACACGAAGGCACACCCGATACAAGTGAGATAGGCACCGGCACCGACGATTCCGCTATCGGCCGCGATTTGCAAATAGGTGTTGTGAATTACGCGACCTTCCATATCGGCACCCATAGCTCGTGTATAGAGAGACGAGTTCCGCACGCCGTAACCAAGAATTGGTCGTTCAAGAGCCATCTTGGCAGCGATTTCCCACGTTTCTTCACGACTCCGACGGCTTTCGTCTGTGGTGTCGTTAATCGAAGAAAAACGTTTTGCGACCTCATCACCGACAAGGAAAGGCATCGAGATTGCACCAATCAAATAGCCAATCCAAATCCATTTGCGATTTTCTTTGCGACACAGTATCACATAAAACGGTGTGCTAACAAGGATACTCAACATCGCACCACGCGAGTAACTGGTCAGCACGGCATGGACTAATAACGGAACCCCAATCAAAATAAGCCAACGGGCTTTGTGTTTCAACATATCCCAAAGGAAAACGCAAAGGGGCACGCCGGTTGCCAGCAACAACGCTGCGCCGTTATTATCAAGGCCGTCCCAACCGCTCGTCAACATCATATAACCTTTGAGATAATTCATGTTCACTTCAAAGGAAATATAGACAAGAGCAAAGGTTGCAAGACCCGCAAGAATTGCAGCTTGACGTATCGAAGTCATCACTAGGGTAGCCGTGATGAACACGATAAAAATCTTCTTATATTCGTCGTAACACTCGGCAGCAAGAATTTGATTTTCGGCATTGTAATAGGTTAGGGTAATCCAAAAGGCAAAGAAGAAAAAGGCGTAGTGTGCAAACCCTAATTTAGGAAGCCTAACATTCGCATATCGACCGGGAGAAAGCCAGAAACCCATCTTCCAAATAAAGGCACTCGCCATTGCCGTAATAGCCATATAGAACGACCACGGAAAATCGGGAGCATAGGCAAATAGGTCGTACTTCCACATATATTGTGGACGCCACACGGCAAAGAGGTAGTACATAGCCACCGGAATGAACGGCGAGGCCAACACCCCGCCCCCCATCCCGAAGGCCATCATCATCCCCATTACAATGAGCTTATTCACCGACTTATTCTCCGACGGAGGGTTGTTAGTTGTTAGTTGTTAGTTGTTTGTAAATACACCGGTCAAGGTCGCCGACCATTCCCAGTTCGCCTTGTGTTCCACTCTCAACTCTCCACTCTTAACTCTCCACTCTTCTTTGTCGCTATTTCTAGTCCGCGTTCAGCTTTTTCGGCTGTGGCTTCCCATGTGTGGTCGCGTAGAACCCATTGGCGTGCTTTTTCGCCGAGGGTCTTTTGCTCAATTGGGTTATTCCATAATTCCAAAAGGGTGTTGGCCCATTCGCTGGGAGAGCTTACAAGTCTCAACGCATCGCCACAGGTAAGCCCTTGCGAAGCCCGTTTGCTTGCGAGTATGGGCTTACCCATCGCAGCAGCCTCGAGGAGTTTATTTTTAATCCCTCCGCCACTTACAAACGGCAGCACGACAACAGCTTGCTTGGCCAGTTCGCTTCGGAGGTCGGGAAGGTCGGGCGTAACGGTTACCCCTTGAAGGTTATGGGTACATTTTCGGACTGCATCGCTGAGTTGGAAACCATAAATCTGGAATTTGGCATCGGGTGCTTTACCGATAATTTTCGGCCAGACCTTTTGGCAGAACCATTCAATCGCTTGGATATTCGGACCAAAATCCAAACGCCCCCAGAAGGTACAGGTCTTCGGCTCCGCTGTGATTTCGGCTGAAGGTTGATAATGTTGGGTGTCGATCCCGTTGGGGAGAACGTCGGCATTGTTGCAACCCGTTACCCATTTCCACGCCTTGCGGTCGGCATCCGAGACCATCCACACCCTATCGATTAAATCACGATACGCACGTTCGTATAACCCTTTGATGAGGGCATCCTTCGGTTCCTTCCACGTTGATTTTTTTAGCCAACGGAATTGGCTCCAATGATGCCACACCCATTCGTCGCCAGCATACCAAACACGGGCAGCATTTTTGACGGCCCCCAACAGCGGAAGGACATTCAAACCGATCACGTTTACGACATCAGCCTGCCAATCGTCCGCAAGCTGACCCACTTTTTGAATGAGTTCGGGTTGAATGCCCCAATAGTTACGCCATTTTTCTTGACCCTTCGTTAATGCGAGGGGCGAATTTTTTTCATTTATAGAAAGAGCGTTCAAGTCAATCAGGTCAAAGCCACCACCAACAATTGCCCGCTCATCAATCGGGTGTGTGTGTGCCAGTGCAATCGTATGTCCCCGTTGGGCAAGGGCTTGCATCATGTAGAAGCCATGCACATCGTGCCCACTGGACCGAGGCCACGCAAACCGATCTTTGAAAAACAACAATCTCACGGGGAACCTCAACCGGAGGAAGAATAAGGTAATTTAGAACAAAGAAGTGTCGAAGCGAAACGAGAAAGGAATTTTTGCAAAGTGAACGAACGGGAGGGCGAGGCGTTACGGAGAAAGTCGTTGACACGCCATTTGGTAAGGGTTAGTGTGAGGGTTGAAATTCCTATTCGAGAGGTTCTTGGTTGAGGGTGACAGATGAGGAGGGGGGCGTTTATTTTCGGTGTGCTGCTGATCGTTGTGGCGATTGTGGCTTTTCCGTCTGGTATGGTGGTTAGCTCATACGCTAGCGGGTCGGCATCGCATGGGCGTGTTGTTGACGGGCGTTACTTTGTCAATCCGCAGCATGGTCAACCGGTCGTCGAAGTTTCCAAAACGATGTGGTGGACAGTTTATTGGTCAGAGAAGTTCTGGCCGTTTTCTGCTCTCATTCCCGGGTGGGTTGGAATGTTCTTGATGAGTTACGGGAAGGGGCCAAACCAAGAACCAACACCCCCTCCGCCCGCCGAATTTCCTCGGTGGATGGTTTGGATGTGCGGTGCTGCTGGCGTGTTCGTGGTGTTTGCTACGTTGTTGTTCTGGGCGGCTGTCCGTATCCCGTGGGCAACGATGGTTGCGGCATGGGTGTTGCTTTGTGTTACTGTTGGCTTCATCGTGTGGGTACATGCTCGCTCTGTTAAAGGAATAACGAAAGCCGAACCTCCTACTTCAACAAATCAAAATTCTAACACCTAAAACACTTTCCCAAACGACTGTTAATTTTAATGGAGAGTACGACGTATGGGCCGACAGATCTTAGAAACGTCTCGTTTGATTCTCCGTGAGTTCGATGAAGCCGATGTCGAAGCCTTCTACCTTCTCGGAAGCGATCCTGCGATTATCCGATACACGGGCGATCCGGGTGGCGGGTTGAAGAGCCTTGAACACGCTCTGGAGATTCTTCGGTCACACCCTCTGGCGGACTACCGCGAACATGGTTTTGGACGTTGGGCCTGTGTCCTCAAAGAAACCGGATCAATCATCGGCTTTGCAGGGTTGAAGAGGTTACCCGAATCGGGTGAGGTCGATATCGGCTATCGCTTTTTACCAGCCTATTGGGGTCTTGGTTTAGCCACCGAATCGGGACGAGCTATTCTCGAATACGGTTTCGGAACACTCGGCTTGAAACAAATCATCGGGCTTGTCGATCCCGATAATATCGCATCGGCGAGAGTGTTAGAAAAACTCGGCATGACCCGAGATGGGGTTACAAAGTGCGGCGAATGCGAACAAGCTCTTCGATATACTATCAAGAGAGAAAACTGATTGACACTCAGTTAGCTGCTGGTTAGAGTGAATGTTTTGAAAAAAGTTTGAAGAGGAATCGACGGTGGAACAATCTGGTCCATATCCCGATAAGGAGACTCTTCAGCAAATCGCCGAACGGCATAATCTCCCGTGGGTTGATCTGAGCGAAATTGAAATCCCTCAAGAAGTGATTGATTTGATCTCATTGAATGACGCTGTGGAAGGTGTTGTCTTTCCGTTAGGGATCGAAAACGATGCTCTCAAACTGGCAATCTGCATCCCCAGCAATACGGACACGATCCAGAAAATCGAGTCCATCGTCGGTAAGAAAGTGATGCCCTTCCTTGCTTCTCCGGAGTCCATCACTTTACGGATTGATGAGTACTACATCCGAAATAACAAGGAGTCGCTTCCGCCAATCGAGATTGATCCAAAAGCACGCTACACCGCTCCTCGCCCAAGCGAACCCGTGATTGCGACCTTCCATTTAGATCGGTGGCTTCGCAAAAGTACGCCGCCCCAACGTCTGTGGGGGCTGGTCATTCTGATGTCGATCAAAGACAATGCAACTCACGTTTGGTTTGATCGCAAGCGGGAGACGGGCAAAGAATTGGGTTATTGTTGTGATGGCGTGAATGTCGATATGGTTCCTCCGCCTGCCCACCTACCTTTGGTCACGACAATGAGCGAATTGCTCACTCCACGAAGTTTCTGCAACCTCTACGGGATCCTCAGAAAAAAGAATCCACCAGTTTATCAATCGGGTTATGTGCGCGTCACTTTTTGTCAGAAACAAGTGACGGTGTACATCAAGATCACTGTGAATCGGGAACAAGCCCACGTTTTTATAGAGTTCCAACCTGAACCTACGATCCGGCGTATGGCCTACGCGAGTCTCCGACTTTTTATGTTATCGAGCAAATCGAAAGAAATGTTATAACGGTGGGAGGCTTTCCACAGATCACCAATTCCCATTAAACACAAGGGTCACTCTCCGTTTCCCTCTGCGAGGTTCCCAATGTCAACAGAGCAAGCCTTTCCGTATGCAACACATCTCGATATCAAGTTTCTGCCATTAGCTCTGGTGGATGTCCCCAAGTTGGTGCGTGAATGCACAGATCGTTGGTACAACCAGACGTTGTGCAAGGTCAACGATTCCGTAGTTCGCTTGGGTGTGATGCAGGGGGAGTATCACTGGCACAAGCACGACAACGACGACGAATTTTTCTTCGTGCTGGAAGGACGTTTCATCATCGACCTCGAAGATCGAAGCATCGACTTGGGGCCACAAGAAGGGTTCGTCGTTCCGAAGGGCGTCGTGCATCGCACCCGAGCGCCGGAGCGTGCGGTTATCCTGATGGTCGAAACCGCAACCATCGTCCCAACGGGCGACCCAGACCCAGTGAAATGAGCTTGAACGTATCCCAAACACGGGTTATTATCAAATTCACTTCAAGGTCGGTGTGTCCCCAATTTGCTCAAGGAGTCGCTATGAAGTGTTTACGTTTCGGTTTGGTCGTGGCGTTCGTGATCGGTACGATTGCTGTTTCGCCTGCACAAACTGCGGAACCAAAACAGCAAGACGAAAATATTCAGGGACTTCCTCGCGGACGTGATTTGAGCGACAAAGAATATGAGGTTCTGGATCGTCAACTTAAGGGAGCTTCTCAACAGAAAGTGTTGCGATTATTAGGCGTCCCATCTTCAAACAGACGGCTTGGTGGGAAGGTTGTCTTATGGCGTTACACTTGGTCTAAAGGAGATATTACTGTTTACCTGCGAAATGGTGTAGTCGAGGAGACAGGCCACAACGAACGCCAGACCGGAAACGATACGAACGATCTTTTCAATCCGTAGTCAGGCATCGGCCCCTTCTCTTTCCTGCAAAATCTCCTTTCCACCCCTGAACCTCTTTTCGCTGCACTGCTCTATTTCGTTGAAGATTATCAACTGCCGTTTTGGACTCCATTGTAAATGTACAGGTCGTCGGTTCGAGTCCGACCGGTCCGATTAAACCGGACTGTAGCTCAGTCGGTAGAGCGGTAAAAATCTAAGACATAATTTCGTTGATGCTCTTCTTGTGAAAATAACCTTGCCGATGTTCAGACATCGGGTAGGAATATAAAGCGACCGACTATAGATTTGGATTACATCGAGACTGGAGAAGAGGGTGCGATTCCCTCTCGCTTTCAGAAATGGGAGCGAAAGTCAAATAGCGAGACGCCAGTAAAAACATCTAAGTCGCATCCTCGTCGGTCGTTCTTTTTCAAATTGAGATATTCGGAAGGGGTTTGGTCAACTGCTGGGTAGGCTTTCATTATTTGAAATGCGCAAGGCTTATTCGTACTCTCGTTGGCCAAACCCCTTCCGAATTTTTTGTACATCGAACCAACTGTAGGATAAGCATTCATCTATTAAATGAACTAGGGCTTATTCGTATTCTCGTTGGTTCGTTGTTTATGTTTTCTGGGGCTCCGGTCACTAACGTTCCCGGCTCGTGGTCTTTCTGGTTTCGTGAAACTATGGGACAACCCCTCAAGGCCACGAGCCGGGAACGTTAGTGACCGGAGTTGACTTAACAACTTCGATTACTCTAAATTTACACCGGTCACTTACGTTCCCGGCTCGCTATTCGCTTTGTTTGCATACCGCTCAACTCCCTTATTTTCGTTGAGCATTTTTTGGAGGTTTGGAAATGGCCCGTACTATCGACACAACAAATCAGGCTGGCGGAGTTGCGTTCTCGTTAAGCCCGAAGCATGCCCTTGCTCAGGTGGCTGCTACCGGTTGCTTGACTCGGACTTTCTACGCCGATGCCGACGCTCAGTTGACTCAGCTCTACACGTTGGCATCTGAGGTTGACGATACCTACTTGGCGAAGCTCGCCCTTTACGCACGCGAAAAAGCGGCGATGAAGGATATGCCCGCAGCTTTGCTGGTGTTGTTGTCCCGTCGTTCGCCGGAATTGTTTCACAAGGTCTTTGATCGGGTGATCGATAACGGTCGCGTACTGCGAACCTTCTTCCAGTTGATCCGTTCGGGTGAACTCGGTCGCAAGAGTTTGTCGTACTCGTTGCAGCGTGCTTTCTCTCGTTGGTTAAACAATGCCAGCGTCGGTGCATTGATGTCGGCATCGATTGGTAACAAGCCAAGCCTGCGAGACGTGTTGCGTGCAGCACGGCCAACACCGAAGGATAACGCTCGACGGGCATTGTTCGGTTGGTTCGTTGGAAAGCCTGCCGAGAAGTGGACCTCTGCTAACTACGCCGACCTTCCGCACGAAGTTTCTGCCCTCGAAGCCTTCCGTGCGTGCGATAACGAAGACGGTCAGCTTGCGTTGTTAGAGCATAACCGCTTCCGTTGGGATTTGATTTCCGGCGATGCCAAAGGGCCAAAGGTCTGGAAAGCGATTGCAAAGCAAATGGGTCACCAAGCCCTTCGGATGAACTTGAACACATTGCTTCGGCATGAAGTGTTCAACGATCCAAGTATGGTGAAGTACGTTGCGGAGAAGCTCGAAAGCAAAGACGAGATTGCACGGGCAAAACAGTTTCCGTACCAGTACTTTGCAGCGTACATCAATGCTCAAGCCGAAGTTCCAGAACGTCTGCGTAAAGCATTGGTGACGGCTGCGGAGGTTGCTTGCGGAAACATCCCCGAGCTGCCCGGCCCTGTGCTGATCGGTGTGGATGTCTCGGGTTCGATGGGTTCGCCTATCACCGGATACCGCACGGGTCACACAACGTCGATGACCTGCGTGCAGGCAGCTTCGTTGTTCGGTGCAGCGTTGTTGCGACGTAACCCGAAATCGGTTATTATCCCGTTCGATACTTCGGCTCATACCCAAGAGTCGAACGCCGACGAACCGATTCTGGAACTCACCGCTCGTATGGCCCGGTACGGTGGCGGTGGAACCGATTGTAGCATCCCGTTGAAGACGGCGAACACGCAAGCCCGTCTGCGTGACCGTCGATTCTCGGCGGTGGTGATGTTAAGCGACAACGAAAGTTGGGCAGCAGCTGCGGGTACGCACGGACGCACTGCGATGTTGCAGGAATGGGATACCTTCCGCAAGAATCAAAAGAAGCTCGGCAACCCCGATGCGAAATTGATCTGCTTGGACTTCCAGCCAAACCGCACAACGCAAGCTCCTGACCGGAAGGACATTTTGAACGTCGGCGGATTCTCGGACGCCGTGTTTGAAGTGGTCTCCAACTTCCTCAACGGCGACGAAGACCGGTTCGTCAAAGCCGTCGAAGCGATGGAGATTGAATAGAGTGGAGAGTGGATAGCGAAAAAGGCCGAGGGGTGTGGCAAATTTTTCTGGCAAACAGACTGTTCAGAGAAACAAGGCCAAAAGCAAAAGGCAATAACGCAGAGGACACAGAGACGCAAAGACGCAGAGAAGACAAGAGAGGAAAAGGGGAGGAAATCTCCCCAAACTTTGAATCGGATTCTTTGGAAGAGGTCTTAATCCTCAATGAATCTAAATCTTCCTCTTCTTTCTTCTCTGCGTCTTTGCGTCTCTGCGTCCTCTGCGTTATTGCTTTCTGCCTTCTGCCAGAAAATTTTGCCAGACCCAAGACCGAGGGCGTTTGCAAGGCGAAGGGGTAACCCTTCGCCTTGTTGCGTTTGTGGTGTACAATACTCAAAGATACACTTTCAGAAGGAAAATATCATGGGATTCTCTGAAGTATTGCAACACGCCCGAAGCCTTTCACAAGCGGAGCAAATTCGTTTGGTTGAAGTTCTCGTTGAGGAAAATCGTCAATCGGAGAAAAACCTTTTCGCCGATCTCCCCGAAGGAGCTACCATCCCCATTTGGTCTCCTTACGACGCCTACGAAGCAGCAAGAGTAATGCTCGATCTGCTAAACAAAACCGAGACAAAATCGTGAGTGGATATTCCGAGCGATACCCTTTTATTGCAGGCGATCCGGCACTGAGAAGTGCGAGTCTTGCTCCGTTTCTTCCTCTTCGTTTACGATCTGGTTCTGTGGAAGTGCCCGTTATGGGTTTGATTGATACCGGCGCGACCGTGAACGTGCTTCCGTGGACGGTTGGACAACAACTCGGACTGGATTGGGACAAAGGACACCCAATACCCCTCGGTGGAAACCTTTCCAATTCAAACTCAAGAGTTGTGTTTTGTGAAGGGATAGTTGGTGCATTCGCTCCTCGGCGGTTAGCATTCGCGTGGTCAGAATCCGACGATGTTCCGGTTTTGTTGGGTCAGATGAATTTCCTGATCTCCTTTGATGTTTTACTTTCACGTTCGGCTAGTTGGTTTGAGATTGGTGAAATTGGAACTTGGGGAACGTGATCGACCCCTCATGTGGTCTCCAACTTCCTCAACGGCGACGAAGACCGGTTCGTCAAAGCCGTCGAAGCAATGGAGATTGAATAGAGAGGAGAGTGGATAGCGAAAAAGGCCGAGGGGCTTTGCAAGGCGAAGGGGTTACCCTTCGCCTTGTTGCGTTTAGGGCTTTCTTCTATTTCAGTTTCGAGACATCCCAAACGTAGATCGTTAAATCTTTTGTGATCGTGGCGACCGTAGAACCATCTTGGCTGCGAATCAGTTTTTCAGGGAGTTGTTTTTGGCCTCTCAAAAGGGTATCAATCATTTTTGTCTTGAGATTCAGAACGGCAACGTCATACGTTTCAAACGGTTTTTGCAATCCCACGAGTCCAGTAACAAAACGATCTCTGTTAGGTAGGAACGTGTGACGTATATAAATGAGTTCCTGATTGTTCAATTTCACAACGACATTTCCATTGCCATCAAAAATTTCGTAGGGGTCTGGGTCTTTACCGACGAAAGCGCGAGTAACACCATACCATTTAAGAGAAGGATCAATTTCAAAACCATTCCAAGAAGGAGCGCCTGAAGTGTTAGTCGAATTTAATGGTCGGGGTTCTGCAAGTACGATCTCCCGTTTAATTTTTTTGGTTGCAAATTCATAGAGAAGAATTTTGTTCTCAGGCCGTAACCCAACTGCTAACAGTGAACGGGTGGTATCAACTCCTCCCAATTCAATCCGTTCATCGTCGGTGACTTTGTGTGTTACAATTTTTTTATCTTTCGTATCTTCAAAGACATTGAAGGGCTTCCGCCCTTTTAATTCTGCATAAGGCTTCGACCATCGGAAAACAGACGTATCGGTGTAAACCGCATTTATGTCGTAAGCATCCCCTCCTGTGTCTCTAACGCCGATGAAGGGTTTGTCTATCGGTTTTCCGTCGCTCAGTTGATAATTCTTACCATCGGTGTGACTCAGCAGTTCTTGCGTCATTCCGTTTGGGCTCCCTTTGAGGCTAAACAGCCGTTTTGGGGTTGAGCCTATTTGCCAGAAGTCCGTTCTTGACTCGAAGGCAGCATCAGAATAAACAACCGCCAGCGTTTTTCCATTTTCGGAAAGGAGCATTCTGGATACATTAGGCGATGTCCCTGCTTTTTTCTCCGAAGGTTCAAATCTAAAGGATGTGAGTGGGTTCAGCACTTGCGGATTTGGGTCAACAGGAAGTGTGGTGGGAGGGATGCTATTATCACCCGGTTTGAATGGGTTATTCTTATCGATGTTATTCACGACATTTTTCGCAGCCGCGAAGAATGCAAAATAGACCCCGACAATCCCGCCTGCACACAACAGGAACAACACTCCGCCGATGACGCCAATCAACAGCAAGGGATTCTTTTTCTTTTTCGGAGGCGTTTTGGATTTGCCCTTTTTGGGTGCCAGTTCCTCGTCTCCAAAGTCGTTGTCGTCATTGAGTGAAGGTTTCTTCGCTTTTGGTTTTGGCTCGTCGGCGAAGTCCTCGTCGTCATCGAGATTGACTTCGGGTTTGGATGCCTTCTTGGGTGTGGGTGGCGGGGCGGGTGGACCTTTGGGTTTTGGAGGTGTTGGGGCGTCGAAATTTTGTTCTTCTGCACTTGGCGAAGGAACAACGATCTTGGCTCCGCACTTGGGGCACTTGAGGCTTTTACCAGCAGCAGCATCGGGTGCGTTTAATCGGGCAGAGCATTCCGAACAGGAAACGGGAATAGGCATAAGAATCCTACAAGGGTGAAAGTAATTTCCCCTAGTCTACGACTCGAAGCAGGCAAGACCAGACCGCCTCACGACTGCAACTTTGTTTAGCTCATGTTGCTGAATTTGCGGATGACCCATTCGAGTGTAAAGAGACTGACGATGAGTGCCCAGACCCACCAGCTTTCCCAAAGAAGGGTTTCCTTTCGTTGGCTAAAGCTGACCGTTTTGGGTTTAAGTTCTTTGCTGAGGGTGTGTAAATCTTCTTCGCGATAGAACTTCCCGCCACTCCCTTCGGCAAGGGCACGCAGGGCCGGTTCGTTCATCGGGCCGGGGGCTTGTTCGTGTTCGGGCGGAAGGGCAACCCGATACTCCATGCGAGCGGGGTCGCGTGTGCTTTCACTTTGAACCGTGACTATGTATTCGCCCTGTTTATCGTTCGAGATGGTGGCGTAGTATTCCCCTTCGGGACTATCGGGAACTCGCTCGAACACCACTTGAGGAAGAACCTCGTTCGGTTTTCCGGTAACCTGACGTTCGAGTTTAGCGATGACCTTTTCTTTCTTCAAGGGCAGGAAATTGTTATCGTACAACCGAGCATAGATTTTCGTTGGTTTGCCAAGCGAAGGTTCATCGTTACCCAATGCAATCGAACCTGATTTATTCACTAACGTGCGAGGAAGACCAATTGCATAAATCACTTGGCCCCAAAATCGACCGAAGTATTTTTCGGCTTCGTTGAAACGCCAACGCCACGTCTCATCGGTCCCCAAAAACATCGACAGACCTTTGCCGTAGTATTGCATCGCCATGATCGGCATCGGTTTGCCATCGACTTGCGTTTTCGGGTGTTCCAGAAGGGACATCGCAGCCGGTTTAAGTTTGGTTACGGGGTAATTCCAATACCAGCCGGGGAGTTGGCTCCAGATACGGTCGTTCTCTTCGGGTTCGTCGGACATGCTCAGGATCGGGCTACGTTTGCCAAACTCAGTTCGACGGGGGGCATACTCGTCAGGTCGTTTGGCATCGTCGATGGGGAATTTTTGGGCAGCATATTCAACGGGCAGAATCTCACCGATAGGGGTGTTCAGATAATCGGCAGGGGCATGTTGACGGCCTGCAATCATCATAAACCCGCCACCCTCGCCAACAAAATCTTTCACCCAATCTTGTTGTTCTTTCGTGAGGTAATTGGCATCGACATCCCCGAGAATCAAAAGGTCGTAGCTGAGAAGTTCCTTGCGTTCTTTGGGGAACTCCGGAAGGTATGGCAAACCCGATTCCATCGCCTTTTTATCGCCATTGACAACGATAAAGTTGGGTTCAACTCGCCGATCTCGTTGCAACGCCGTCTGCATGAACTTGAACTCGAAGCGAGGGTTTCCTTCGACGAATAACACTTTCACTTTACTTTTCACCACACGAACGGAACGAGTTACGCGATCCTCGATATCTTCGGTACCGCGAAGGGTCTTGATGCTGGCAACGATATCTTGACGTCCGCCTCCCTCGCTATCTTTTTCTGTCGGTTTGTAGCTCAAGGTTTCAACACCCTCGTCATCTTTGATGATGACTTTCTTGGTGGCGATAACCCGATCACCTATCTTGAGTGTGATTTCGGCTTCGGTGCCTTTCAGCCCGGCTGCACGCCAACGCACGGGAACACTTACGCTATCATCGACGAAGAGCGTTTCTTGAATCTGAACGTCACGCAATTGTAAGTAGCCGACGTTCGATCCACCGACCCCGAAAATATGGATCGGCACTTCACGTTTTTTGGCTTCGAGCATCAGGTCTTCCCAACCGACTGTGCCGGCGTTATCTCGGCCATCGGTGACAACGAAGATTGCTGCGGGTAACTCGTTCGAGTCGCGTTTGAAAACATCAGCAACGGAATCGGTCAAGGCCGTGCGAGATTCTGTTCCTTTGAGACTGTTAAGCCAAGCCTGCGTTGGACTATCGGGGGTACTGGTTGATTTCCCGCCAAAGAGGAAAACCTGCATCGGCCCTTTATCTCGAATTTGCTCGGCGAGTTTGAGCCGGGGATTTTGAAACACACCAGTCACTTGTTCAAGGCGAGAGGGACGTTCATAAGGAACCAAATTCGGGTCGGCTTTGAGTCCGGCATCGGGGGCAATAATATCCCGAGCGATCCCGACGCGAATTTTATCTTCTTTTTGAAGTCGTGGGTCTTTCTGCAACATGCTCTGCGAATTGTCGAGCAAAAGGGCAACGGGTCGAGGTTTCTCGTTGGTGACCGTGCGAACCCAAACGGGTTTATTCAACAGCAACACAACGGCAAAAATCAGAAGGGCACGCAACGCCCCTAACGCAATCCGGCGAACGGGAGAAATCCGCACCGAATCCGTCAGGTAAACGAAAACGGCAAGGGCCAACCCGATAAGCATCAAGGGGACAAGCAGCCACCAAGAGATGCCACCCCGAAAGCTCAGATCGCCGAGAAAATTAGCTAAAACCATCGTCATATTCAGACCATCCGTTGATTATCAAATAAGAACCACCCAACCGAAAACCAACACCATTTCAACACAGCCACAGAAGACTCAGCGAGTCGTGAACGTAAGTGACCGGTGTTCAGCGTATTTACAAACATTCCGGTCGCTAACGCTCCCGGCTCGCTGAGATTACGGTTTCCCCCAAATTTCGCTGAACGTTCTATCACACCGGTCACATACGTTCTCGGCTCGCCCCGCCTTCGCTATCAACTATTACCACGCTTTGCTACAGTACCATGCCCAGAGGCTTTCGCCGAAGATGAACAGAAGCACCAGTGTGAGTACCCATACCGTGCGTTCGTTTTTGGAACGGGTATTACTGGTAATCGAGTCGTTCTCTTCGCCTGCACCAAAGTAGACGGGCTTGAAGCCGATCTTGTCGTTGATGAGTTCTTCGGTTAAGGGGTCCATTCCATCAAGCTCACGAGGGTCGGGATTGATGGCGAAGGGTTGCCCAATTTTTTCGTCGTCTGGGGTGATAATATAAACCCCTGACGACGAGGTATCGCTCACAAGAATTCCGGGTTTGTCGGTCCCTGGAATCGGGATCGGCTTGCCGAGTTTCGTTTTCTCTTCGGTTCCGCGAGTGTCCTTTGGCGGTATGCTCAAGGTGTAGCTCTTGTTGGCATCGTTGGGCAGATAGCGGATCGTTTGTCCCGAAATTAGATTATATCCCGACGAGGATCGCTCGACGAGTTGCGTTAATACCCCTTGCACAAGGGGAATAAACGTCGGGTTCGTGGCGAGGTATCCCCAATCCCAACGGTCGGCCCGTGCGGTCAGGAAAATAATCTCTCCCTCTCCGTGACGACGCGAAAGCATAAACGGCGAACCGTCATTGTATCGCATCAGCACTTGGCTTGTGCCGGCATCAGGTTCTTTTACACGTACATAGCTCAGAATATCGGTATTCTTGAGCATGTTCAATCGGCTTCCTTTTTCGCCGAACTTACCGAGGAAGCTAAATGGCTCTGCCGAGTTAATATCGGGGAATGCCGGATCGTTTTCGGGACGCATCGCCGTGTCGGTGATATCCGAAGGAAGGAGTTTCTCGCCTTCGCTACCGAGACCACGATTGTAGCTCTTCGCTTCGAGGTTTGGCCCGCCTGTGATAAACAATCCTCCACCAGCTTTGACAAACTCGTTCAAGCGTTTGAGAACGTCTGGATTGAGGGCATTGGGTCCGGTCAACGGGACATTCGCAAGAATACAGACGTCTTGTTCGTTCAGCGAAGAGGGGCTTGTTTCACGGGTTCGCAACACCGATAATCGCACATGGTACTTTTCACGCAGATCAGCAGGCTTTTCGGGTACGGGTAAAATAGCATGCCCCAAGAAGAACCCTGCCGAGCGTTCGGGGTCTCGGTCGTCAGGCGCACCATCAATCATTAACACGCGGACTTTTTTGCGAATCAAAAGGACTTTCGAGAATCGATTGTCGTCGAGAAGGTCGTCCGTGTTGATCTTTGCAGTCAACACACGCCAACCGGCTTCATCAATTTTCGTCGAGAGATTCACGGCCCGAATTTCGCCGGGTGCGATTTTCTCGATAGGCTGATCTTCTTTCTCGTTGGCTTTCCCGTCGAGTTCCAAACTGATGGTCAGGTTCTTCACGGTTTCGGTAGATGTATTTTTAACCAGAACAGTGAACGGGACGCGGTCACCTGTGTGGGGAATCACGGTTTGTGGTTTGAGGTCGATGATCGACACGTTATAGATCGGCTGATTGGCACAACGAACCAAGTATAGTGTCGCTTGGCTCTTGATCTCGGTGCATTTATCTTTGATGGCGGACGATTGCGATTCCCACCCGTTACGGCTCATATCGCTGAACAGGTAAACCTCTTTCTGGTTGCCGGTTGTGCGTGCAAAAGCGTTTACGGCTTCGGTAAACCCTGCAAGGTAGTCGGTCGATTGTTGGGTTGCTTTCAGACCGTTGACAATCAACTTGGCCTGATCCAAATTCGAAGGCGAACGGGGACCGGCAGCGATTGCCCGATCCGAACTGGTGATAATCTGCACGGTACTTCCCGCAGGAAGCCCGTTAATCACACGCAGAGCCGACTCCTTCGCCATTTCAAGGCGACTCGTCGTACCTTCTTTGGCGTTCATGCTGTAGGAAGTATCGATAATCAAAATGGCATCGACAGCTTCTCCGCGAGGGCCGCTTCCCTTACTGCCTGCGCACGTCGTCAAACGTGAAAGCGCAATCGCAAGGAGAATCAAAGCCAGCGTGCGGATAATCAGCAGAATCAGTTCTTGGAACTTCAAACGCCGAGAGGTTTGCTCAACGGCGAGTCGCAAGAACTTCATCGCCCCCCAGGGAATCGGTTTATACCGTGCCCGATAGAGGAAGTGGAGTGCAATCGGAATACCGGCAGCAAAGCCACCAAGAAGCATTAGGGGATTGATAAAAGGCATGCGTATTAACCTCGCCCCATTTGAAGACGTCGGACAAGGTACTGCGGAAGCACCTCGACAAGGGGCTTACTCGTATCAAGCTGAACATAATCGATTCGGCTGGCGTTACAACCTTTTTGCAACTCTTCGATATAGGCGTTGAAGATACGCAAATAGTTTGGCCGAATCAGGTGCGGGCGTGTTTTGATCTCTTCAGGTATCTCAAGCCCGTCGAACTTGAGGTTCCCTGAAAAAGGAAAGTTAATCTCGTCGGGGTGCAACGTATGGAACAGGGTCACTTCGTGGCCTAAATAGCGAAGGGCACGCAACCCTTTTAACAGGGGTTCGACTTCATCGAAAGCATCGGAAATCACAAAGATAATCCCACGTCGGCGGGTCGTCTCTGCGATTTGTTCGAGTAGGGGACCCATTGCGGTTTTTTCTTCCGGATCGAGTTCTTCCAACGTGCGTAAGATCGTATTGATCTGCACAAGGTTACTCGATGCCGGAAGTTTGAAACGTATCTTCTCGTCGAAGACGTGAAGCCCCACGCTATCCCGTTGCCGAATCACCATATAGCTAATGATTGCGGTAAGGAGTTTGGCATATTCGAGCTTGTTGCTATCCCCTTCACCGTATTGCATCGACTTGCTGCCATCGAGCAGCAGGTGACAGGCGAAGTTAGTTTCCTGTTCGTATTGTTTGATGGTGTAGCGTTCGGAACGTCCGTAGCTCTTCCAGTCGATGTGACGAATATCATCACCGGGAACGTATTCGCGGTGCTGCACGAACTCAACCGAGAATCCGCGAAACGGCGATTTGTGGTCACCGACGCGAAGACCTTCCACGATCTGCCGTGCTTTAATGCCAAGCGCCTCTGCCCGTGCAAGAACGTCGGCTTTTAAGTATTGAGAAGCCATTTTTTGGCGTTTCCTTCGGTGGGTAGGTGTAGGCGAACCGGGAATTTAAGTGACCGGTGTTTTCGCATAACCAGTTAAATCGCGGTTCTCCCAAAAAGGCCACGAGCCGGGAGCGTTAGCGACCGGAGTAAAAATTATCGCTCAACTCCGGTCGCTAACGCTCCCGGCTCGTGGCCTTTTCCGGTAACAAATTATTATCCGCGTTACTCTATCACACCGGTCACTCACGTTCCCGGCTCGATTTTTTCCGTTCTACGCTGCGAATTCCTTTGCGGCAGCCTTGATGAGTTTCTTAATCACGTCATCGACGGTGATGCCCTCGGATTGGGCAGCGTAGTTCACGATCAAGCGGTGTCGCAGAATCGGTGTTGCAACGGCAACCACGTCGTCGCCGCTTACATGGTTCGAGCCACGAAGAATGGCGTGTGCTTTGGCTGCAAGGATCAAGTTCATACTCGCCCGAGGACCGGCCCCCCATGTCAACCACTTCGAGACGAAGTCGGCAGCTTCGGGTGTACCCGGTCGTGAAAGGCGTGTGATACGGCTTGCGAACTTGAAGACCACATCGGAAACTGGAACCCGTCGCACAACTTGTTGCAGTGCAAGGATATCGTCCCCGTGCAACACAGGAGAGATTGTAACCTTGTTGTCCGAGGTTCCTTGTCGCATGATTTGTTCTTCTTCATCCGCCGAGGGATAATCGACTTTGATAAGGAACAAAAAGCGGTCTAACTGAGCTTCGGGAAGGGGATACGTTCCTTCTTGCTCAATCGGGTTTTGGGTAGCCAAGACGAAGAATGGATTCTTCATCGGGTGATCGGTCCCGCCGATAGATGCCTTGCGCTCTTGCATCGATTCGAGCAAGGCAGCTTGAGTCTTGGGAGGAGTCCGGTTGATTTCGTCAGCAAGGACAATGTTTGCGAAGATTGGTCCGGGAAGGAACTTGAAGACCCGTTGCTTGGTCAGAGGATCGTCTTGAATCACCTCGGTACCTGTGATGTCCGAAGGCATCAGGTCAGGGGTGAACTGGATTCGCTTGAAGCTCATATCCAGCGATTGAGCCAACGTGCTAACCATCAAGGTTTTGGCCAGACCGGGAACCCCCATGAGTAGGGCGTGCGAGCGACAGAAGATCGCCATCAATAATTGGTCCAGAACCTGCTCTTGGCCAATGATAATTTTCCCGACTTCCTTCCGGAGCTTCTGGTGAGCCTCACGGAGCTTTTCCAACATTGCAGCGTCGTTGACGTTATTCTCGGCCATAGTATATGATGAGGTTCGAGTGACTGATACGGCGTACCCAAGCGTACGTCTTGGTAGGTAGGGTATATTGGGCAAATTTTGATGCCTTTCGTCAAGATGGGAAATGCACTTTTGTGAAAGATGGAAGGAAAAAGGGGGTATGTAAGGGATTTTGGGTCGCTCCCGAAAACGGTATGTCCGCTTTCCCTTTTCTTTGACATTCACCCTGAATCGGAAAAGTAAACTCCTCCCCGAAAAAATTTCGTCGGAATTCACCCATAGCAATTTAAGAAGATTGCATGTTCGCCTTGTTCGCAGTTCGCCACCGGGACGGAACTTGCTAAGACATTAGCATTGGCCTTTCACGATGCAAACAGGAGTCTAAAACATGCCTCGCAGTCTTGCCCTTGTGGTCAGCTTGCTATTTGTCGGGTTTGTGGTTGCAGGGGTCGTTTCGGTCTCCTTGAAAAAATACCCGCACGAAAAACTCGGCGAACAACCACCACCGATTGTGATACCCTCATTGGGGCTTACGCAAGAACGTATCTTGGGCTCGAATGTCTATTTGGCAACCTCGGCGGAGTATCAGGCAACCTGTTTGCAAATCTATTCTTGGTCGAAGGTTAAGCTCGCCTCCAAACACGATCAATACCTCAAGGGCGATAAAAAATATCCTGCTGCAATCATCATGGACCTCGACGAAACCGTGCTGGATAACACCGCTTATCAGACCATGCTCTACAACAAAAGGGTAGAGCATACCGACGCCCTTTGGGAAGAGTACGAAAACACACTCGCAGACCAAGTTCGCTTAGTCCCCGGTGCCAAAGACCTGATCGACTATGCCGAAGCTCGTGGGGTTGTTGTGTTCTTCATCTCGAACCGGAAAGCATCGGCTGCAAAGGCTGCTAAAAAATCGTTGGATCACCTCGGCATTAACACCGAGAATTTCGACAAACGCTATTTGGGAATGGTTGGTGAAAAAACAGACAAAACCGAGCGACGCGAAACCGTCAAAGCAGGTCACACGGTGTTGATGTACTTCGGTGATAATCTGCGGGACTTCGACAATCAATTTGCTTTTCCGAAATTCACCAAAGAGACAACCTCTGCGGAACGCCAAGCCGAGATTGATACCCGTATCGAAAAGGTCAAACAAACACGCAAGCAATTTGGCGATGAGTGGATCGTGCTACCCAACCCCGTCTATGGCGAATGGGCTAAACCTGTGAGCGGTCAAGACCCGAAGAAATTCTTACCGTAACCTGTTCCTAAACCTCGCCCCACGCAACGGCTTCGATGTTCTTTTCAAACTTGATGACTTCTTTCCATGTGACCGCATCGCCACTCACAAACACTTTCCCTTTCCATGCCACGCCGACGAATTTCCCGTTGCCATAACATGAAAAAGTTGGAGCATTGGTGTTGGCTTTACTTGTCCATGTTTTGCCATCTTTCGAGAAGAAGGTTATCCCCGCTCCGACCGCAACGAATTGATCTTTGGCCCAGACGATGGAGTTCAGATGCTCGCCCTCTTCACCCGTTTGGCGATTGCTCCACGTTTTGCCGTCGGTGGTGAGCATTCGTAAGCCGTGTAATCCGACACCCACAAAGACGCCGTTCCCGAATGCAATATCGGTCATCGTGTCAATCGCTTTGGTCTCGGCAACGTCGGTCCATTCTTTGGCATCCTTCGAGTAAGAACGCCGTCCACGATCACCCACGCTCACATAAAGGTCATTGCCAAAGGCAAATCGTCGCAGAATGTGCTTGCCGGGAATGTCGCTGGCTTCGGAAACGGTCTCGCCATTCTTGGTGAACATGACAAACGGTTTGGATATCCCGACCGAGCCGGGATCGCCGCCGAGACAGACGAACTGATCCTTCCCAAAACCAAATCCACGAACGTACTTGACGTACTTGGCATCTTGAAAATGTGTCTGCCACTTGTCGCCATCCGAAGTATGAGCAAAGATATTCCCGCCACCAAAAGACCCGACTGCAACGCATCGCCCGTTTCCAAACCCGACGGCCCGATAGGTCTCCCCTTCCTTGCCGAATTGCGGTTTCGACCAAGTCTCTCCATCAACCGAAGTGCTACGAAGCCCATCTTGCCCGACACATACAAACAAAGATTTCGCCATTGAAGGAAGCCCTTTAGATTTTGAGAATATCGTCCCAAGAGGTTGCGGTTAGCACATTGTCCAGCATTTGTTCCAGTTGTGGAACATCGGTCAGGAGTTGGATTTTTTCTTGGACAGAACTTTCTGGAGTTCCGAATCGCTTCGTTCCAAGTCGCAAGATATTTTTGACCAGCGATGCGACTTCCCCCTCAACCCGACCCTCAACATGGCCCTTCCCTTTGATGTCCTGAAAAACCCAAGATTCTTCGAGGATGTTGCCGACGCTCATATAAAGTCCTCCCAATACTTCTTTTTTGTGTGCCAGACCGCCGATGTTTATCATCAGCGACATCAAATCCCCTTTTATTTTATCGGCCAAATCCGATTTTCTCAACTCATTTTCGGCCCGTGCAAATGTTTGTTGGAGGTTCTCGTTACCGTCACGAGTCAGAAGCGCCAACGGTAACAAGTTCAGACCAAACGCCATGAGATCATCAAGGCTCTCCTCCCATAATCGAATAACGTGGTATCGAAAATGGTGGATCAAACCCGGATCGGGTTGGCCCGGTTCAGGAAGGGGAATCGAATCATCGCGGACAATGTACTCGCCTGTAACGTCGCTCGGGTTCTTTTCTTCTCGCAACAGGATTGCGACCGATTTGACCAGCATTTTGTGATGCCGCTCCGCAAGGATATTGTAGATTTGCAATCGTTTGGGTAACCCCAAGTCGCCGGAACCTTCCAATTCCAGATGGATCAGCTTTTTTGCTTTGGGGCCGACCTGAAAGAGTTTGTCCGTGCGAAGAGCCGTCGAAACATCGGAATCGAGTACCTGAAATTGTTTGGCATCGGGTTTCAGAACCTCGAACTCGGTGGCATCGATGTGAAGGTGATGGGCAAGATATCGTCCCCACGCTTCGGGGTCTTTATCGATCAAATCCTTTAACGACGCATTGTATTTATTCTCTGCCATTTTTGGGCTACCCTCTTATGTTGTATTGAGGGTTATCTTATTCCCGTTCTGCGACAAAGAACACCCGTCGGAAAGGGAACATTACGTTGCCGTTACCCCGTTGCGGATAGTCTTTGCGGATGCGTTCGAGGAGGCGGGTTTCAAATTCCTTTTGCTCTTCTTGGGTGTTCAAACGATTGAGAAAGGGGCGTAACCCTGTCCCGCGTATCCAATTCAAAATGGCTTCATGCGAAGGGAGGATGTGGCAATACTCCGTTACCCAGATATCCAGCTTCTTCGTGAGCGGGGATAACACATCGTAGAAGAAATCCGGCTCGTGGGTTTCGAGTTCGTTGCGTGCTGAGTCGAGGTGGGTATCCCATTTCGGATCGTGCGAAAGTTCGAGTATCGCTTGATGTAAAGGCGAACGGGCATGAGCCGGAATTTGCACCGCAAGGCATCCCCCTTTCGTGAGGGAAGTAAACCAACGGGGAAGAACCTCTTCGTGCTTGGGTAGCCATTGCAAGGCAGCATTCGAGAAGACCAGATCGTATTCGTTCTCACCCGTCCACTTTGAAGCATCGCCTAGAATCCATTCGACACGAAGAGGGAGTTGGCGGGCGGTGTTGAGCATGGCTTCGTCGGAATCGAGACCGATCAAAGAACCATCGGGCCAATACTGTTGAAGCACCGCCGTGCTATTTCCCGGTCCGCAACCCAGATCAATTCCCTTACGCACATAATCGAGCGGGATACGGGCGAGCAAATCCCAAACGGGTCGCGTGCGTTCGTTACCAAATTGTAAATAAAGTTCGGGATTCCATGCCATGAGTTTGCTACCGAATGGAATAGGGCGTCGTCGTGAAAGGTGTTTGCGTGGGTGAGGGGTATCTTCGCTTTGTGACGTTAATCGTCTTCCAACACGGCAAGGAATGCCTCTTGCGGGATTTCGACTTGGCCGATCATCTTCATACGCTTTTTACCCTCGGCTTGTTTGGCCCAGAGTTTACGCTTACGTGTGATGTCTCCGCCGTAACATTTTGCGGTCACGTTCTTGCGTAACGCGGCAATCGTTTCGCGAGCAATCACCCGTGTGCCGACGGCTGCTTGCAATGCCACCTCGAATAAGTGACGGTCGATCTCTT